>Ga0209427_10001075_pt1 | contig 30900 bp, 28 predicted proteins | sample DeeMarSWOR136_30_FD_187465 | JGI IMG/M metagenome (GOLD analysis project Ga0209427, IMG submission 187465) | Marine sediment microbial communities from White Oak River estuary, North Carolina - WOR-1-36_30 (SPAdes) (version 2) | ecosystem: Environmental > Aquatic > Marine > Intertidal zone >...
CCCAGGCGACCACCAGCCCTGATCAACCGAAAAATGCGTGGTGGCCCTGGTCCGTAACCGCGCCAGGGCTCAAGCTCGTAAGTATGGGCAAAGGTATGGGCCATGTCGGCGCCGTCAAAGCCCCCGGCTCTTACCAAAGACTCAGCGACACCAATCATCATATAGGTATCATCGGTATAGGTCAGGGTCTCAAATCTCTCCGCTATCCAGTCAATTTCTTCGGGCTTAACCTGGCGGCATCCTTCAAAGGGTGCCCCCAAAGCATCGCCGAGGCCGGTGCCCACTAAGGCCCCGAGGAACTTTGATTTTAAGACCGAATCATCCATTTTGGTTATGGAATAGTGAGCTTAAAGATGGTGGTAGTCTACTTATTCGTGGCTTCTTCCTGTTTTTCTTCCTCAGCCTCTGGCTCGCCTGGCGGCTTTGCCTCTTGGTCTCTGAGCCAGCGCCTGATCTCATCTAAGGCCGGTGGGGCAATGTAAAATATCTGTATGTCTTCCGGGAATTGAACCTGGTGTCCCTCGCGCATAAACAGCATGCCAATTTCATCTGCCTTAAGCGTTTCGTCTATCTGGCGGGCAATATGTTCATTTCTCTTTTTACTTATCTCCGTATACGACTGATAGATGGTGGTAAGGGCTTTTTGGCTCTGTAGTCCAATGGCCAAACACCGACTCCAGTCCATAAGTTCGGCTAGCAGTTCACCTTCCTCCGCAGATTCAAGTTGGGCTCCTTTATCCAGCCGGTTTTTGATAATTTCATAGCTTTTATCATTAATCTCTTTGATGGCTTTAATCCCCTCCTCACCTCCGGCTGGCACCAGTTCATGGTATATCTTAGCCACCTGACCCAGCTTCAGTTCCAGGGCACTCATTTTATCTTCAACCTGGTTCCAGTAGCGGTTAAATTTCTCAAGATACTCGTCTGGAGATTCTCTCCCGCAGTAGATGAGGGGCACAAAATATAGCTTCCTCCCTTTTCTGAACCCTTCAAGCGAAGGCTTTTCAATCTTTCCCAGCTCCTCAGACATTGAAATCTCCTTTTAGGCACTGGCTTTTGAGGTGTAACCTTTGTGTTAGGCTTATTTTTAGTAACATCCGGTTAGTTAGGTTAACATGGTTGGGAGTGACTAAAGCTTATAATCTGCGCCATGTTTTCCTGGTTATAGCAAATAACACACTGCTTAAGGCTAGCACCGGCCTCAACGCTAACCCCGGGCCACAGCACGGCGCTCTCGAGGCTGGCTCCCTGGCCGATATGACAGCCTTCCCCCATAACCACTGGCCCCTTAATCCGGACTCTCTGGTCTATGCGGCATTGGCTGCCGATGATAGCCGGTCCGCTTATTTTGGCTGAGGGGTGAATAATAACATCCGCACCATGTGAGACGGTAGCTGGTTTTATGTCCGGGCAGAGGTGGCTGGTTGCCTCTGCCCGCAAAAGGTCGCAGTTCAGGCGCAGGTATTTCTCCGGTGTGCCCATGTCAAGCCAGTAGCCACGGAAGGGATAGCCGTAGACTGGTTCATCTAGCTCAAGGAGTTGGGGAAAAAGCCCCCGCTCAAACATGTAGTGACTATTTTGAGGCACATGCCTTAGAACTTCCGGCTCGAGGATATAAATACCGGCATTTATCCAGTGGCTGGTTATCTGGTCGGGGCTTGGTTTTTCAATAAAGCGTCTCACCCTGCCGTCACTTTTAGTCTCCACCACTCCGAAGGCACTGGGGTTGTCGACATAGGTTAGGGCTATGGTTGCCTGGGCACCTTTTTGCCGGTGGAAGGTGACTAGGTCAGCCAAGTCGAGGTTGGTGAAGATGTCTCCGTTGAGGACGGTAAAGGTATCCGCTAAGCGTGGTTCGGTATTCTTTACCGCGCCGGCAGTGCCGAGAGGGCTATCTTCCACCGCATAGCTGAGACGAATTCCCAGGTCACTGCCGTTGCCCAGGTAGCCCTGAATGACTTCGGGAAGATAGCTTAGGGTCAAAATGACATCGCTAACCCCGTAATTCTTGAGGTAGGCGAGGGTATGCTCTAGGAAGGGCCGGTTCAGTACTGGCATCATAGACTTGGGCATATGGTAGCTAAGCGGCCGGAGCCGGGTTCCCTCACCACCGACCAGGATAACTGCCTGCTGGAGCATACCTGGTTCTGGCCCTCCTTTTCTATCACTCTTAACGGCGGAGAAACGTAATGAGCTTCAGCTTGACGCCCACGGTAAAATATTAAAGCTAATCGGTGACAAAATCAAGGAAAGGATAGCGTCGTAGCGTAGACCTTGCGACGAGCTCTTGCTATAATGGGGCAACACGGGCTGCGTTTCTTAGCTGCTCACCGTGGTAGCTACCCGGCGAATCTATTAGGTAAGGCCCAGCCCGTCCATCCTGGAGATCCGGTTTTGAGCTTCCTTACCGGGCGTGTTTAGGGTCTATTCTCGTTAGATTTGATTTAGGCTTGAGCGACTAAGGTGGGGTTCAGTATGAGCCAAGTAGACTGGCCGACGGTTACCCGGAAGTTGTATCGCCAGCGCTGGCGTATCTGGGCGGTGGCTTGTCTGGCGCATGCCACCGGCCTGTTTCACCGGGCGGCGATGGCACCTATGGCTGACCGGATTATGGCTGATTTCGACGTCAGCGCTACCGTTTTGGGTAGCCTGGGCGCAGTCTATTTCTATATCTATGCAGCGATGCAGCTCCCGGCGGGTACCCTGGCCGATACCCTGGGACCGCGGAAGACAATTACCGTGGGGCTACTCCTGTCAGCAGTTGGTTCCCTGGTTATGAGTATGGCCCCCTCGTTCGCTATGGTGTATGCGGGACGGCTTATGGTGAGCTTCGGTGTTTCTGTGGGGTGGATCAATTTACTTAAGTTGACCATGGAGTGGTTCCGCAGTCGCGAGCTGGCTACCATGACCGGCCTGTCCAGTGCCTTGATAAACTTGGGGCAGGTAGCGGCGGCTACGCCGCTAGCCTTAATGATAATTGCGGTGGGCTGGCGAGCGTCACTGGTGACCGTCGCCCAGGTTACCTTTGGTCTGGCCGCTATCAGCTGGTTTATTATTAGAGATAGCCCGGCCCAGGTTGGTCTACCCTCTATTGCTGGGCTTAACGAACCGTCAGTTCGCCAGATTCTTGAACCCCAGGGCGCCTCGAGATTGAATCTGCGCCAAAGGCTCAAAACTGTCCTTAGTAACCGGCGTCTCTGGCCACTGTTTCTAGTACATTTCGGAATATTTGGTGCCTATGCCACCTTTTTTAACAACTGGGCGGTGGTCTATCTGATGCAGAACTATGGCCTAGTGCGCGACATTGCCGCTAATTTTGTCCTTACGGCGGCGGTTGGTATCATGGTGGGGGCTCCCCTAGTGGGCTTTCTCTCTGACCAGGTATTGCGTCGGCGTCGTTTACCAGCCGTAGTGTTCGCCAGTATTTTACTCGCCTCTTTTTTGTTTTTGGGCTTGTATGGTGGTGGCCATCCCCCGCTCGAAGCGCTCTACCCAGTTTGCTTTTTAATCGGGCTTGGCATGGGAGCGGCGCCGCTTGTCTTTGCTTCGGTTGGGGCGATAGCCGGGCCTTCCGTCCGCGGTACCGCCTCCGGCCTGGTCAACATGGGTGGCTTTACCAGCGCCGCCATAGCCCAGCCACTGTTCGGTTATCTCTTGGACCGGGGGTGGCAGGGGGACATAATTGAAAAGGTTCGCATCTACCCGCTAGGGGCGTTTCAGCATGGTCTCCTTCTATGTTGTGGTCTGGCAACACTGGGTTTTATCGGTGCCCTGCTGACCAGAGAGACTCGCCAGAAAGAGGGCTGAATTTCCACTTGGTTTTGTGGCTGGGAAGTGGGCTTCAGGTTACCACTGGTGACGGCTGGGGCTGGAAGGGGTGGGTGCGTAGAACCAGTGAGAAGAGATAGGGATATTTTGATTTTAGGTGTTCTAGATAGCGTATCCATTCGCTAACCAGCGGACCGTATACCCGCTGGATATCGCCGGCAAGGTGCGCTAGGTCACTCTCGGGGAGGTTCTGTACTGATGGTCTTGCCTCAAGCTCCTCGGCGAGGTGGAAAACTGCCCACATCAGGTCGGTGAAGCGTTCGTGCTCCAGTAGGTTAGGGTTTTCCAGCAGTCTGAGGAGAAACTCGCGTTTCTGGATGAGGAAGTCTCTTAGTGCCGCTAGGTCAAGGCCGCTGCAGTCAGCATTAACCCTGATGTTACGGGCACAGACTTTTGCCTTTTTAAAATCTCTCGCCGTCCAATCCTGCCCTATGTCGAGACACTGGAAGGTCTCGTCGCGGTTCTCCATTGAGCAGATGAGACTAGTTATGAGGTCATTGCCAACTTCGCTGAAAAAAGCGCCCACCACCATGTTGAGCTTGCTTAGCAAAGCCTGCTTCTCCCGATAAGCAAGGATACGCTCGATCACGATAACGACGATGAATACTTCCAGGGGTAGAAAAGCTAGGTCGCCGATCATGTATATAAATATGTGGTAGGGGTTCCCGAAAATGCGGTAGTGAACGAAATATATCAGGGCGGAACTGGCTACAAAGATAGCCGCCAGTATGATGAATCTACGATGGCGCTTAATCATTATGGTGCTTACCTAACTGACAACATTAGGGTACTTACAGGCTCGCCACCAATAATATCATATCTGCGTTAAGGAGAGAAGTTGTGAAAGCGATTCAATTATTAGCTACTGGCGGTGGATAATCTCGGTTGGGTGATTTTCCCCATTACTCTAGAAATCTAGGCAGAGTTAGTCAGCTGCTTTGCTGGGGGCAGAATTACTCGTAAGGACCCGATTGGCATCATCTCCTCCCCAAATTGCTAAACCGTTCACTCCTGATGAGCTGAAAACCATCGTCGGGGAGACTTTGAGACAGGCGGAAAAATGACTGGCAAATGGGTCACAATACTGATTACTGATGATGAGCTAGCCATTAGAAGGCTTCTCAAGCGGAGGCTAACCAGTGAGGGTCATGAGTGTCTTGAGGCGGGCAGTGCCAAATAGTAGGGGCTCCAGCCCGGGGAAGTGAATCCGATCACTTATCTATAACGATTTCTTTATCTTCTCCAAGTCATCTAAAACCTTTTGATACTTTTCTTCTAGGTCTTTTATATAATCTGGGCGGCGCCGACGTCTGGTGACCATGATGGCAGCTATGGCGGCACCTACGCTACCAAGAATAATGCCAATAATCGCTGGAGTCCCCAGTCTACCTTCGTTTGGTGGGCTACCGGGTAGATTGGTAGCTGGTGCACTGGGGGCATCTTCCACCACGATAAACTGACCTTTATGTGTTCCAATCGATACCTCGTAGGTGCCTGGAGTTGTCTTGGTTACTTTAAATACAACTCTACGGGAGGACTCGGGAGATAGGCTTATTAACTGGCTGTTCTCTGGGTGCCCATTTATATTTAGAACGACCTGATAGTCTCCTCTGGCACCACCACTATTAGTAACATTTACGGAGATACTTACCACCTGGTCAGGCAGAACTTGGGTTGGTGCTATGTCAATGCTAGATGTCGCAAACTCAGCCGCTTCAATTTCAGCCACTGTTCCTGACACGTCGACCACATTAATATAGTCCTGTTTTATCTCAGTATCTGCCCCATCCGGGCCAATGACATGAAGTCTAATACTATAGCTTCCGACATTTTCATATTCATGGGTAGGGTTCTGTTCATCACTAGTGGTACCATCACCAAAGTACCATAGCCAGGAGGCAATGCTGCCGGTAGACCTATCAGTGAAGTGGACATTTAACAAACCTTCTCCTGTTCTTGGCTGAGCGGAGAAGTTAGCCACCGGAGGTTCAACACCGGACAGCCAATCAAAAATGTTCCGAATGAGTATGTTATTATCGGGGGTGTCGTAGCGGCTCCGTCGAAAAGAGTTTTCGTCAGATATAACTACAACTCGAGCGCCTGCCTCCCAGGCAGCAACTAATGTATCACCATCCCCGTCCATTATTAAAGACAACGCCGGAGAACCGGCTATATCAAATTCGACACCCTCTGATTCATGGTTATATCGTGATACACCATTAGTGACCGCGTGGCTAGCGATGTCAGTATTGACACCCAGTCCTTCTAGTCTAGTTGATTGTTGGATATTATAGGGGCTGAGGAGAGTGTTAACCGCGACTCTACCACTTTCGTCCAGTTCATCCGACATAATTAATAAGCTATGTCCCGTGGCGATAAAACTCTGAATGTTCTTTATCTCCGAGGTAGATAGCGCATTGTCTGGCTCCACTATTACTAGAATATGATTGCCACTCAAATCCTCTTGTGTAATATCACCGTCCCTGTCTTCAGTGAATTGGAAGCCTCGTGAAGTGAGGTCGGCAATCATACTGCTGTACCCGGAAATATCAGAGGCATCAGATTGGTGTCCTGTATCGAACAGAACGCCCACCGCGGCTGATGCTGGTTGCGCTATGAAAACCATGCCATTCAGCACCAGAGCGCATGCCAAAACCAGCCCCGTTGCCATTAACTTCCGTATTACGAACATTTTGTGTGACTCACCGACTATATTTCCCATGTTATAACACCAATACGTTATAGAGTCTTTCCTAATAGGACAAACTCCCCCAGATCTCACCGGCTAAATGAAGCTCAAATAAGAGTGTCCACGGCTTTTCCTATAATACTATACATGAATTGTCCCCTGTGAAAAGGTACCTTATTCTAGAACACAGTTCCAGTTGTGGTCACTCATCCCCCCGCAGCTTCAAATATTTAGTGCCTACACCCACTCAGAGAGCAGATGCTCAGCTATCGATTGGTAGCAATTCCATAACTCTTCAGTAGGAGGAATCGAGTAAGCCGCTGAAATTATCCAGCAACTGGGATTATTATAATTGATAATTGTGAAATCGTATACATTCGCCTCCATTAGTGTATTCTTCAGTGGCATATCATTATTGAGACGATGGAGAATACCCAAACTAGAGTCTTCGCCCCGCCAGACCAGATCGACGACCCTACCCAGACCAAACAGAGTCTTTCTAAAGTGTGCTTGAATTAGAACTCTGTGTTGACTTTGGCTCAGTCTTGGGTCTGGGACTCCATAATCAATCCAATTAGTTCCATTGACGTCAATGCGTATGTTGACCCACTGTATGGGACCTTCACCTATGTCAATTATTCCCAGCGAGTGAATACCGAAACCGCATCTTATATTTTCCTCAGCGCGTCCATTCTCAGCCAGTTTAGCGTCCACTCCTATGCTTTTTAGAGCGGTGCATACCTTGTCTCTAGTCTTTTCCCGAAATGTCTCCTTCGCTTTGTCAAAGAAACCCATCTAGCGACTCTGTCATCCTCTTATTTTCCTAAGCGAAGTTTACTCATGTTTGGTGGCTCGGTCAATACCCCAAATACGAATGGTTGCTTCTGAAAATGGCTAGTACCGGGGTATGGACTGACCCATCGACTGCAGTTTTATTTGCCTAACATTAGTAACCCCGTCAACTTAAGTGTTGACAATGTCTCAATATCAGAGTATAAGTTGACTCAAGATTAACTTGGTTGGAGCATAGATAATGCCTTTCTGCCCTCGGTGTGAAATAGAAGTTGATGAACAAGACAAATTCTGCCGCAAATGCGGTGCAGAATTGAGAAAAGAAGAAAGTACTATTGAAGGTAGTGATGCTGGACTAGAATGCGAGAAGGACAACGAAACCCCATTAATATATAGAAGTCGTTGGTATCGAATGTTCTGGTTTGGCATAGGAATAGCTGCGGGTGTCGTCTTAATATCGTTGGGACTCCCTGCCTCAACAAACCAAAAGGTAGCTTTCTTCACTACCGGGGTTGCATTATTGGCGGCTATACTGGTTTGGTTTAGGAGTCACCAAGCGCATAAGCAAAAAAGAGAATGACCTAAAGAAGAGCCCAAGTGTGATGCAAAATTAGGGTGGGATAGCGCTGGTGAAAATAGAATCCTTCAATGGCAAACTTGGGGAGGAGCTTCTTAACCGGGAGGTATTTACGACTTTAACTCAAGCTAAGGTTTTGATAGAAGCATGGCAAAATGAATGTAAGCAGGTGCGACCGGCACAGTTCACTGGGTTACCGGCCGCCGGCTCCTGAGGCTATCATGTTGCTAGCTCTAGCTTAATAACTCCACTATTGGGGGCAGGTCACTGTATTTCTAAGTATTCTAGCCCTTTTGTGGGGGAATTATTTTACATTCCCCAGATTTAACGTATTCAGCTTCCGGACCTGGCGGAGCATAGACGGCAATGAGTTTCATCGGCTCCCAACCAGTGTTTATCATCTCATGATAGATGTCAGGAGGAATGTGTATCAAGTCCCCAGTTTTGACTTGCCGTCTTTCACCTGCCACCATCTGTTCTCCTTCACCTGAGATAACATAGAGTATTTCCTCGACGCCGGGGTGATTGTGTTTCGCATGTGCTTTGCCAGGCTGTAGAAAGACTATCCCCAAGCTGAACCGTTTAGCATTGGTTACATTTGGCGCGCTGAGCCACTTTACTATTCCCCAATCGAATAACTGGGTCTCAACCTCCTCCGGTTCGACGAACCTCTTGCCCTCCGATTTCATAATTCTCCTCCTCTGGGCGTTAAGTCCAACCTCTGAATGCCGGAAGTTCTTAGACACCGGCACCCCTTGAGTTATCGCTTTTTAGGTACTCTATTCTTTATCGACCATTTTATCCTTAAGGGTCATCCACTTAACTCTCCACAGAAAACCAAATAGACTTATATGCGCTTTACGGTTAGGATAATCTTGTTCGTAAGCTTAGGTCGCTGCCTTCTTTGAAGTCTCTTCCCCTGCAGGAGAACCTCACGATCAGGTATTGTAGCGCTCCACCCTTGCTGTACTATAGCCTCACCTCCTTTATTACCGTTCGTTTCATACACTTATACTCCTTGCAGATGCCCGTGTCAATACTTCCGTTGTGGTGGGGTATGGTACGGTGTAGTATTTGGGTATGGATTGGAAGTTTCACATCGGCATTTCAATCGGGTTGTTATTGGCGGGGTTGGGGTCTATGGGTATGATTTGTCAGGATGCTGGTTTAGCACTTTTGGTTACATGTGGGGTTTGGTTCTTTCTCTTTGTAAATCCCAAATCGCCGATAAGGGGTAAATGTTGGCACAATTCAAGTCTGGGAGTGAAGCTCGTTAGCGAATTAAATTATTGCACATACGGATATTGTACAAAACCCAGTCGTATGAAGAGCCATATAAGGGGGTATGCTAAGGTTTTGCGTGGGGATGTAGACATAATCTCATCGAAGGGGGAAATAGTGAACTCGATAGAGATGAAACTGGGGGGAGAGTTACTGAAATCTGATTGGGAGCCACAAGAATTAGACCTTAAGGATTGCCTTGAGGTGAAGTTTTTTGAACCTGATTATATCAAGCCTGGTAGATATAAGAGCCACATAGTCATATCCAACAAGAACGGGAAAGCGAAGTCACCACCATTTGAAGCTGAAATACCAGTTAATCAGGGGGAATAATGGCGAGTAAAGATAGTAAAACAAAGGAATCGTGCATCCAACTTAATGCTATATGTCATGAATGCATACTCGCCTGCTATTCATTTGGAGATGATGACAAACGTAATGAATGCTTAGCCATGGTCACCGAAGATAAAAGATACTGCGAGAAGATTGAAGACGATGAATTAAGGGCGAAATGCCTTGAAAAAATTGCGGCTGAAGTAGAAAGACAGGGAGCAGAGGGCACTGTATATAACATTGAAAGCTGGTTTCCAAACGAACTACAAAGCAACATAGCTTACATCAATAGATTCCAAGGAATTTTACCTGACACTTTACAGGAAGCATCATCGCAAGGTAGTTGTGCTGCCATCGAGTCGACAAGTAGTCTGGATTGCACATTTTGATGCTCACCAGACGCCTATGTATGGAGTATAGACCTAATAATACGCCCTTACTGAACCGATGTTGACGCAAGGGAGGAGTGGTTGAAAGATTTGGAACTTTATTGGAGTCCTGAACGTATTGAGGACCTAGAGGCCGCCCACCTAGGCTCCAGAGTCACCGTAAGTGAAAACGAAGTTGTACATACCTGGGAAGATCATGATGGAATTGAAACAAGGTTTAATACAATGAAACATATAAGATACAAGAACTGCCGCATCCATATAACGGAGACAAACGTTCGCACAAAATCGGATGTTCTATTAAAAGATGCCGAAACTTGGGCAAAGCAATTAATAGATGAGAAGAGACAAACAAAGTAAAACTGCTTTATCAACCGCTACTGCGTTTTTTGCGAACATCAGTGGGTGCTTTTCAGAAACTAGTCTCTCCTGAAGTCTTTATTGAAACGTGTGAAAAAACTGAGCCTTTGGTCGCACCGTGACAATGTCTCTCGCCCGCTGGTATGATTATCCAAGTACCTGGCATCACAGTTACTGATTCCTTCTCGGTGGCCACTGTCCCCTTCCCCCCGAGTACATACAAGATTTGATTAGATGTATGGGTATGGAATACATTTCCGGCACCACGACTGAAGTTGATCACACTAACTAAGATGTCGCCATTATCCTCACTGACTATTCTTTGTATGCTGACTCTACCCCTAAATATTTTGCTTGTACTTTCTTGAGCTTCAATCTCACCTGTCTTGATTACTTTCATCATCAGCTCCTGCCATCAGTTTTTCAATACATGCGTAGGATTGTTTCCTCATAGAGGTGAATATCTCTTGAGGGCAAGAAGAATCAAAACATAGAGCAGGATACACCCACTTGGTTGGCAAGCACCTTTTACAGTGTCGATAATGCCTAACCACAGTAAGCTCCCTACCCAGACTGATTATAGCACCGTGCAAGCTGATGTCAATCCCCCCAGATACGGAGGTCCCTTTTTGAAAATAGAAGGACAATATGAAAGCATAGTTCCCTCCTTCAAACTTTTAGCTCCATTTTAACCTGGGGGCAAAATACGCTTTCATGTTACCTTCTAAATATCTGAAGTTTTTTATGTTCCTCTTCTAGTGGAGTAGCTGGGTTATCTCGCTCACATCGGCAACCTTATCCAAGTTCTTGGTCATAGCAATCACCCTTTCAATATTTCCCTTCCGAAGAGGCTTTATTGAATGGGCAGCGCAATCCCTGAACTTTGCCGCAAGGTCATCCCAACTCATAGGATTTTCAGGATGGCCCTTAGCAAAAGTAACAAGTTTTGAACTTATTATCTCTCCGTTATTCATTTTCACTTTTATCCTCGCTGGTGGCAGTTCCCTTGTAGAAAGAGTTGGATCATATTTCGGGGTCACTTTCTGAGCGATTGCGAGAGCCTTCTCATCTCTAATGCCTTTGGGTGTGAAGTCATCTATAGTGACTTTTCCTCGAAGAATTGCTACAGCTACAGTATAAGGGATACTGAACTGAGCATGCACCACTTCAGATGGTCTACGTCTCAAATCCAACGGGTAGCAAAGCCAGTGAGGCTCAGTGTTCACAAACACCGTGACCTCTTCAATATCCTCTGGGCGAATATTGTGGTCACGTACAACCTGTAGAGCAGCGTCAATATACAAGTGTGCAGCTCGGACACAGCAATATGGCTTGAAACTGAGATTGACCATTTGAAATTCCTCACCCAACCCATCAGTTAGAGCGGAGCGGTCATAATCTCCCCCGTGGTGCAGGTTAAATAGCCCAAAGCGCCCCTCCAGGCTGTTTTGTGCTCCGGTTAGTCCCTTTTGGCTTAAAAGAGTGGACATAACACCGCCTTGAGCCGCAAAGCCAACTTGCAGCGGTTTTGTCAGGGCAGCCTCATTGTCGATAATACATTGCATATTCCCCGCCGATTGGCTATAAGCAATACCAAACGCATTGATGACTTGGCTCTCGTCCAGCGCCAGTATCTTACTCGCTGCTGCAGCCGCACCAAAATATCCATACGAGGCGGTCATGTGCCAGCCACTTGTCTGAGGTCCCGCTTTAGTAGCTAGCGCCATCCTGCACATCATCTCATCACCTAGAGCAACCGCGGTGATAAGCGTTTTGCCGTTTACCTTGCCCAATCGCTCCGCAATGGCAAAAGAGGCAGTGACTACTGATGACCCAACATGGATTATTCCTTTATCATGGGTATCATCATAGTCTAACGCATGGGCCATTGTCCCATTTACGAAGGCAGCCATTGGTGCCGGCACTTTATCACCAAAGGCAAGAATTGTGCTCTCCGCCTTTCCTCCCCATTCTCTACTTAACTCAACAATCTCTTCGGACGCTGGTTCTTTGCTCGCAGCTACAGCTACACCCAGCGTATCAAGTATATCCTTTTTGGTGATGTTTACTGCCTCGGCAGAGATATCCTCATAATCAACATTAACCTCGCTTCTGGATAAAGCTAAAGCTGCATCCCGTCTTTCCATAATCCTCGCTACCTCCTCCAAATTATTTGATTCGTAACATGTTAAGTCGATCTTTTCGATCTGCCAGCAATTATCTGTGCATTCTCAACGAAGCTAGGATCAAGCACTTTCTTTAACTGGGCCATTTCCAACTCTTTGTTTCATCCTTAACGTCGAAACTAATTTCTTTAAAACCGATTTGGTAGAATATTAAGGAGATTTCTAATTTAAGCCATTAATCCTCTGCCTTTTTTTCTAAGTCTCGCAAACTATCCAATTATCCCAAACATCTTTTGTACCTCAGTATTACTAGGAATCGTACTAATCTCCACGACAAGACGCTGTAGGCCAAAAGAAACGAGCCTAGGATCCTAAGGTGTTTTACGTAGAATAAGATAAATTCGAGCAACATTCAGTTTCACGACTCAACCTCGACGGTAAGTATATTGATTGCTTGTTGTTTCTTGCTGATGACAACATTACTGATTCCCTGCTGATCATCTTGCTCAGGGTAGTCCGTTCTAAAATGAGCACCTCGACTTTCATTACGCATCAGAGCAGAACGCACTATGATTTCAGACACAGTAAGCATATTATTGAGCCTTATCGCATCCAATACGTCCTTAGGCCCTCTAACCATTGCTTTATCAAAATTCTTACGACATTGCTCAATATCGACAAGCGCTTCATTCAGACTTTGGCAGCTTCTAATTATGCCAGATTTACGCAACATAGTGTTCTTCAGTTCAGACTCTATTTCATTTAATTTACAGTCTCCCCTATTGCTAGCTAGCAAGCTTAGTCGTTGACATTCTGCGTCAATTTCCTTTTCCGTAATAGACGATTTGCGCTTTTTCATAGCCTCTTCCGCCGCCTTTATCCCAGCCTTTTCACCGAAGACAAAGATCTCGGTGAGTGAATTCCCTCCCAATCTGTTAGCACCGTGGGTACCGCCGCATACCTCACCAGCTGCGAATAGTCCATCAATGCCTGTTCTACAGTTATCATCTATTCTAATGCCGCCCATTTGAAAATGAGCAACCGGAGTTATCGACACATTATTCGTAGAAGTTATCTTTACTCGTTTTGGTAATATTTGATAGACTCTATTGAGCGCATCATATGATAGATTGGAAAGATCTAGCATCAGGGAACCCTCAATATGCCTGCCTTCAATCAGCTCATTCATCACAATACGGGCAAGTCTGTCCCGTGTCATGCTTCTAGGATCAGTCAGTCCATGTCTCTGAAGTATATCCTCACCATCTGAATTTCTAATAATAGCCCCTTCTTTTGCAACGATTGATTCGTAGAGAACAATTTTTTTTACTTTCCCTTCAGTAGTAGCCGTCGGGTAAAACTGAACCATCTCCATATCTTGCAGAGCCGCCCCAATCTCGTAAGCTAAGGCATAGCCGTCTCCTGTAGCTGAGATAGCGTTGCTGCTACTTGAATACACTTGACCTAAGCCACCGGTGGCAACTATTACAGCTTTCGCGTCGATAACAAAAGGGACACCTTTATTATTAATACCGATAGCCCCCTTTATTGCTGCCCCGTTCACTAGTTTGCTAATAGACACCCCCTCTAAGAATTTCACGCCTAATGCTTCCGCTTTTGCCCGAAGTGGAACCGTGAAACCAAGCCCCTTGTTAACAGCAGAAATATTGCGAGGGTAACTATGGCCTGGTACCAAGTTCACTGCTATCTCACCATCTTTTGCCACGAAGGTTATTCCCAACTGTTCAAGATCACGTATTTGGTTCACTGACCCCACTGCGAGAAGCTCTACCAATTTACGGTTATTTATTAAGCATCCTGATGATATGGTATCTTGCATGTAGGCCTCTATGCTATCATCAGGGTTAATTACTACACACATATACCCAAAAGCGATGGCTGTGTTGTTACCATAACCAGCTCTCGAGTAAGAGACCAGTAATACCTTGGCACCTTTCTGGGCAGCGGCAATAGCTGCCCTTAGACCAGCGCCACCACCGCCAATTATCAGGACATCAGTATCGATTCTTTGTTGTTCCTGTAAAACCATTTAAAATACACCCCCTCAATATATTATATTCAATTCACTCAAATATACTGACCTTCCCCCAGTAATTAGTCCACTTTCTAAGTTCGTATTGCTAACATAGTTGCTTCTGGAACCGGTGGTTGATATCCAAGAGCGCTATGCGGTCGGTTCTCATTGTAGTCCTTTCTCCACATTTCAATCAATAGCTTGGCTTCAGCCGGGATAGTATCTACCGCCATTCTATTGGCTATTATGTTCCTGATTTCTGGTGTGAGGGAGCAAAATGGGGCATCTCACCTACCCAACGATGTACTTATGTTTGTTCTGATAGGCTTCGCAATCGCCGCGTTCTTTCTATTCACGATAGCTTGAAGTTCTATAAGGCACCTTTGTCCCAACCGGGCAGATGAAACCAAAACCGAATAAGTCTATATGATATGCTCATCCTCGAGCTAAGCCTGGCAAGTATAGTTATAGCTTGACTACGTGTGTTATTTAGTGACCTTTAGGTCCGGTCTCCGGTAGCTTTAGACCAACGACGGCAGCAGCTACTGATAGTCCAACGAGAACTAAAAGCGAAGTGTCAAGGCTGCTAGTATAGTCGAGAACGAGCCCGCCGACTAAAGGACCAATTACTCCTCCAATGAACCCAATTGAATTAATAAACCCAGTCGCTACTCCCACCTCTTCTTTCGGCATTATCTCCACCGGTAGTGTCATTATAGACATGAACCTTGTGTTATGCGCGATTCCCACTATTACCATGATTAACCAACTGATGGTGAGGTTAGCATATACTGCCCACCAGGACATAAAGGAAAGGATAATACCCGGTACCCAGAGAAAAGGCTTTCTCAGGCCAATCCTGTACGCTAGCCTGGGCACCAAAAAGGCTGCCGGGATGGCTGCCCAAAAGAACAAAGAACTAAAGATTCCAGCCGAATCTGGTGTGGCACCTTTCAGTAACAGCAGACTGGGAGCCCATGCTGACCAATTAAAAACGAAGAAATTACTGAGTATGAAGAATGATGCTACCAGCCACAAATTTTTGTTTCTCAGTACGCGGCGTAATGAAATCGTGTTCTTGGTTACTGATTTGTTGTGAATCGAACTCTGTTGAGGTTCCTTAACTAACAGCCACCACGTAGCAGTGGCAATAATCGGAGGGATGTTCCAGAAAAGAAAGACCCCTTGGAAACTATTTGTCATTGGAAAGATTATGGACATGGTGATTGCGAGGGGTAGGCCACTTCCTGCGAAGATACCCACAGAGTAAAGCCCAGTAGCTACTCCCGCTCTTTGGGGTGGCACCCATAAACTCACTACTTTGGGTAGATTTGTGAATGACCAGGCAAGGCCAACCCCGTATAGGAAAGTGAATGCCAGTATAGAGGATGGATCGGTAGATGTGGCTTTCAATATGGCCCCGAGCGTCATTATGATCGCGCCTATGCCAGCTGCCTTTTTAACGCCTATACGGTCAGCGAGCAGTCCAGCGGGGATCGATGCGGCTATGATCATCAAGATAGGAGCCGTAAACAGTAGGCTCGTTTGTGCATGAGTAAGCGCCAGCTCGTCTTTGAGGATGTGCTCCATAGGAGGGATACAAAACATAGGTGTCCACATCGAAAAGGCCAGCAGCCAGGTACTAACCAATATAGTCCAGGGTAGACGAGAGTTTTCCGTTGGTTTCATAATCGAATTCCTTCGCAGGATTTGAATGACTTACACGGCTGCGTCTATTCGCTAGACACAGAGCATTGGGTAGGTCTTCCTTAGAAGCCAGCAGGTATCCAAGTCAAGAATATCACTTATATGTATACAAATACTTGTATGTTCATGAGTGTAGGTCATGATATCCTTAATGTCAACACAATACCCCACCGAACCCCAAAGGGCAGCACAGAACAAGAGGATGCCGGTCTGCGGTTGATTTGAGAAAAAAGATGCAGAAAATATGGTGTTGCATAGTTCCGCTGTCTGCTGCATTATTCCCTAATAGACTATTTACACTACTTTGCACGCAATACTATGCCAAGCCGCGCCCAAAAAAGCGGGATAGATGCGGAAAAGTGGCGTTACGTCATCCCGCTTAGTCCGGATCTGTGCTGGTTCTTTTGTTTAATAGGTTCCTTATTATGAGTGTTATAGTCAAAAGGGGCAGCAATGGGAACTTTCATTACCTGAAAAAACTGAGAATTTCAAAATCTAAGCATTTGTGAGTGGTGTCTAATCAAGCACTATCGGACTCATAAGCCCTGGAGAAATTCTACCGACAAACCCCAGTATTCCTCTTGCGTCTACCTTTGGTTCTAACAACCACCTCCTTTATTTCACTTCTCTTAACCCCTTACTTCAGTATGGAAAGAAACAGCCCACGCTGCGGTACCCTATGGTACCGCAGCGTAAAACCGCTCAACCAAGGCCTTTTAAAAAGCCTGGGCTATTACATTACGGCGTGGGATATTGTATGAATTTCTCGTCTTGACACAGTGGCCAGCTATAATAGTCCTTGCCATAACTAGCCCATTTGGCTCGTACTTCTATAACGTTATCGATAGTGACCAGGCTATCATCGACATCTATATTCCTGGCGCTAGTCCCGAGATCAAATTCTGGTCCAGCACGTCCGAAGCTGGTGTTTACTTCCTCCATCGATTTACCCATGACCACGTACCACCAGATTGCCTTGACCAGACCATCGGTGTAGCGGTCGATGTTCATGTCAACCTGGCAATCGATAAAGCCCGCTTCCACTTCGGCAAGAGACCAGTCTTCAGCGTCACCAGTAACGACTGCGATATGCCTCTCATCGCCGACCGGATAATAGCGATCCATTGCCTTCAAGGCAGCGATGACACCACCGGTCATACAATCGCACTCACAATAGATTAGGTCAACATCAGAATTGGCGGTCAGCCCGTCGAGACAGACCTGGTAGGAAAGGTCCTCAGTGAACATGGTGTCACCCCAGTCCCACCATTCCTCAATTATCGGGTTATCGGTCATGGTTCCGTAACCGGCGGAAACCGTCTCGTGTAGTGTTCTGTGAACCGGCCCGGAGAACTCCTCGAAGCCGTAGAGACCCCACATCTCGCCTACCTTGATGGGGCGTCCCTGTGCCTCAGCCCAATCCACTATATATTGCCCTTGTATCGGTCCCCTCTTTAACTGGTAGTTCCCCACATAGGCAACGATATCTTCATGAAGCTCACCATCAACTATCGGCGGCATCATGGAGACGAAAAAGGGAATACCTTCACTAGTACCCCGCTCTACGTAGGGGATTGTTGTCGGTGGCTGAACTGGGTGCAAAACAATCGCATCTGGGCGAGCCAGTAGCGAGTCTTCAAGCATGGATGATTGCCGTGCCACATCCTGCTCACAATTCAAAAGAGTCCACTCTCCGCCGCCCGCTTCAATAGTGCCCTGGCTGTGTTTAGTGTGTATGGACATAGTGACGTTGGCTGCCTGGTCAGTAATAAAATAGACCCTCACGGGGGTGCCATCAGGCTTGAGGAAACAACCTTCCCAGGGGAAGACCAACTCTTCTGGTTCTGTAGGTTCAGTGGGCGCGGTTGGTGCAGTAGGTGCGGTTGGTGCCGTTGGTGTGGTTGGTGCCGTTGGTGCCGTTGGCGTTTCAGCCGGGGCGGTACAGCCAGCAAAGATTACACCAACAACCACGATAACCACCAGCAACGGTACAATAAATCTCTTCATCAATATCCTCCCTCTCTTAGAATTTTGATTACTAGAAAACACTACCCAGAATCTCGACATTCTATCAGTTTGCCTCACTTTGTCAATAAGCACCACCCCCTTCTTAAAACTATTAAGTACCTGATATATTTAATGTTTACCTTACCTCAACGTCGTCGGCGCAAGGCGTCAATTGCTACTGCCGCCAGTATCAGTCCTCCCCTTACCAGCAGCTTCATCTGCGGATTCAGCCCCATTAGGTTCATACCATTATTGATGACACCGAGGATCAAGACGCCAATCAGCACCCCAATCATGCTGCCCTTGCCGCCAAAAATGCTGACCCCACCAATGACAACAGCTGCTATACTATCCAGCTCAAGGCCGTAAAGCACCGCCACATTGGCTCCCATAATACGCGAGATCTGGATTAGCCCACCGATGGCAGCACAGAATCCGGAAATCACGTAGACCCAGAAACGTATATTCTTTGTTTTTATACCAGAAAGCCAAGCACTTACCTCATTGCCGCCAACAGTATAGACAGAACGGCCAAACCTGGTGTAATTCAGAACAATAAAACCGATCACAATGGCCACTATGAAAAGAATGGATGGCACGGGAACCCCGGCAATATTCCCCTGCCCCAAGAAAGACAGGCTCCGCGGAAGGTCATGAATCGTTTCTCCTTCTTTGCTAAACTGAAAGGCAGCGCCTTTAGCAAATTGCCATATGCCGAGGGTTACAATCAATGGGGACAGGTTCAGCCGGGAGACCAAGGCACCATTGCTTGACCCCATGCCCGCTCCAGCCAGCAGGACGATAATTATCCCGGCAGCCAAGGGGATACCGCCGTTACCCAAGTAGCCAGGCTCACCAGTAAGCAACACTGCCCCGAGAATGGCCATCATCTGACCCACCCCACCAACCGATAGGTCAATGCCCGCTGATAAGATAACAAAGGTCTGACCCACTGCGGCCACCCCCAAGATAGAGGACTGTAACAGGATATTCCTCATATTAATAGCACTAAAGAATACCCCCCCGGTAATGGCGGACAAGGCACCCATTAATGCTATCAGAACAATGACGAGAATAGAGTTCTCATGTCTGAGCACTCTTAACGAATACTTTCTCAGAGTCGAACTAAAGACTCTCTCGTCTTGCTGATTATCAGGCATTCCTCAAGTCTCCATCTAGAACATCTGTAGTTTATTTACCACCACGCCCCCTGCGTATAGCGTCGATTGACACCGCAGTCAATATAACCACCCCCTTGACAACATTTTGCATGAAGGTATTTAGCCCCATTAGGTTCATGCCATTATTAATAACACCAAGGATTAGGATTCCAATCAGCACCCCAATGATGCTCCCCTGGCCGCCAACTAGGCTGACACCGCCGATAACTACCGCAGCTATGCTATCTAGCTCAAGGCCAGAAATGACGCCATATGAAGCACTCATAACCCGTGAAATCTGGATTATAGCCACAACCGCTCCACAGAATCCGGAAATAACATAGACCCAAAACCGGGTACTATTCACCCTTATGCCAGAGAGCCATGCAGTTACCGTATTGCCGCCCACAGCATAGACAGTACGGCCAAAACTGGTGTGGTGTAGGGCAAAGTAACCGATCACAATCGCTGCCACGAAAATAAAGACCGGTATCGGTACTCCGCCAGCAGTTTCATGAGCTATAAAAGCCAGGCCCGAGGGCAACTGCTGAATAATCTGGCCCACATCTTCCAGCCCCAAGGTAAGTTGATAAGAAGCCCCTCTGAGCATCTCCCACATTGCCAGTGTTACTATTAAGGGAACCAGCTTAAGACGCGAGACCAAAAGACCGTTTATAGCTCCTAACCCCGCCCCAAGCAGCATCATGATCAATATTGCCGGCACCATAGGGATTGGGCCTAAAAAGCCGGGCATAGTTGTCATTAGTGAGCCACCCATAACCGCTGACATGAGAGCGATGCCACCAATCGAGAGATCAATGCCAGCCGTTAAAATAACAAACGTCTGCCCTACTGCGGCTACCCCAAGCATGGAAGACTGCAACAGAACATTTGCTACGTTAGTTCTATCAAGGGATAACCCACGAGTAGTAACTCCGAATACGGCGATCAACGCAGCGAGGATAATAGCCAAGGTAAAGGTTTCGTGCTTCACTATGATGGCTGCATTCTTTCTAAAGGTCGAAGCACGAGACCTCTCGCTGTCCAACTTATCACCTATCCTTCGCATCTTTAATAGCTATTGAACGAAAGGTATCTAATTGATCCCTTCAACTTTAGCAGTGCATGAATAATTGGGCTGTTTCCAGGATGGTTGCAAAGCAGGTAGGCTTATCTGGGGCCTTGATTATTGTTGTCTCCAACGTTTCATCAATCAGACACCCCAAGCCTTCGCAGAGGAGTGGACGCTCCGAAACAATCACGGTACAGTGAGGTTTCACCCTAGTAGACTTTGACATTCAATTTGAGAACATTATGATGTCGATGAGTATAAGTTGGCCATACCTCAGGAGGGGTATTTTCACTTGCCTCATTTCTAACTAATTGGTGTTATATGTTAGCTTGATTGGGTAAGCCCTTGGGCAAAAAGGCTAATCTGAATTACTTTCAAGTTCATTAGAGGCTTTGATTTCGAGAAGCATTTTGGCTCTGCTTGTGGACCATGAAAAGTATTAAGTTTATCCATTGCGGGGATCTTCATATAGATAGTCCTTTCAAAGGCATCTCTGAAATAGATCCAGTTTTGCATGATCTACTTTATCGATCCACCTACGAGTCATTTAATAACATCATTAATCTAGCGATTAAGGAGAAGGTTGATTGTGTCTTAATAGCTGGAGACATATACGACAGTGCGGACAAGAGTCTGCAAGCTCAGTTGAAGTTTCTAGAGGGGTTGCAGCGTTTGTCCGATGATGGAATTCCAAGCTTTGTTGTACACGGTAATCATGATCCACTTGAAAGCTGGTCTGCTACTTTGGAGTGGCCACCTGATTCCACACCAACTCTTCTAACTTCATCTTAGTCAAGCCTCCTTGGTGGGTCAAAAATCATTGACCCAAAATTGATATTAACTTGACCCCTCGTTGATGTGGGACCGACCGGCAGTTTATTTTGGGCATAAAAAACTGCGTGTCCAACATCTTGTGCAAGCCACGCAGTCGACAACTATATCTTGGTGGAGCCAGCGGTCAGAGTCGAACTGACGACCGGCGGTTTACGAAACCGCTGCTCTACCACTGAGCTACGCTGGCAGGCTAAATCACTTCTAAGTATAGCTGAAGCTGGTTCAAATGAGCAATTCCTTGCATCAAATCTTGTTAATTTTCCATATTGCTTAACAATTTGCTTAGCTTTTTTTCATTTCTTACCCCTTTTTCCTGTTGACTAGGTCTTCGGAATCGTAAATTCTATTCCCTTTACAGCTTATATGCACTTTATCCTCTCTTCTTTGTGAGTTGCTGATATTTTCCCCCTCTGTCGCTCGCCGTATTTCAAGGTATTTTCAGGTAGCTTTAGGAAGTAGAAAGACTATAGGGTAAGCCCTATATTCCCCGTATATTGAAAATTGATTAAGAAGGTCGGAGGGATTTAAGTCGCTTGAAAAAAGACAAATCTGAGCCACAAAGGCTTGTCGCTACATTTATTCCGTCCGTTTCTTAAGGTAAAACCCCTGCCACACCAGATATACGATTTGGACTATTGTGTAGATAGCGGCGGGAAAAGAGGCTCTCTGGCCAAGAAAGGCAATTGCGATAGCACTAGCTAGGCTAGTGTTCTTCCTGGTGGCCATTACTGAGAAGGTGATGCTCCTTGACCAGTCGATATGTAACTTCCTAGCGGTGAGGAAAATGAGTTGTCCTACGACAAAGGTAACAGTAAGAGCTATTGCCAGAACCCTCAACAAAACACCAGCTTGCTCGAAAAAGAACTGTTGATTTGAACCGATTATGATGTAAGCCGCAGTGAAATAACACCACGTCACCGCTGTATCTTGCCACTTAGTAATGGCCTCACGTAAGCCCTTGAAAAGGAGTAATCGTGATACCGCAACTGGAATGATTATTAGGTATAAGAGGGTAAGGAGTAACTTGACTGGATTGACTAAGTCGACACCTAGAGACAGTACCATCATGGCGGGTGCAAGAGCTATTGCTACCAGATATAATCCAGCTACACCAATAAGGGAAAAAACTATATCACCTCCCAGCATGTAGGTGAAGGGTACTATGGAAGTTGCCGGCGGCATTGCGGCAATGGTCACGAACCCAGCCCATAATTCACCATCGTTTAAGATAAACTTAGCCATAAGCAGCATTACACCGCTCAAAATAACATAGTTAAGCAATAGTGAAACTAATAGAGTTCGTGGGTTTCGTATGATAGAGGCAATATCACGATTCGTTATGTTGATGGTGCTGAGAGTCATAGCTACTGCTACCGATGGCAATAGCAGAGGCTTTATAAAATCAGCCCCCTGACCTAGAGCGAGTCCAAGTACTATGGCCAGAATAAAAATGAAATTCCGACTTCTGAACGCTGCCTTAACTTTTGTACCTATAAGATACCTCGCTACCTAACCACTGGAATAGTTCTCCTAATAATCATAATCTCTAGGTTAGCATACGCACAAGTATAAATCTTCTGTTAGAGGCCCTTCGCAACTCATCTATCCTGTGCGAAATGCCACTCTGAGTATTAATCCCCCCCTTTTGATAACTTTGGAAAACTATTAAATAGGCCTTTAATCTCCCTATTAAGTAGGCACGAGAATTAGGTGAAAATTGATTAAAATGCTCGGCGGGGGTATAGCCAGGTCTAAAATCAAGTGTTGTTTAGGGCACTTATATCACTCGTTTCTGATTAGGTCTTCTGGTGAAGGCATATTAGCATGTTGTTGTTTCCTACTTTCGTATAGGCTATTTCCAAACAGAATGGTACCAATGGGTGATTGAAGCGTACTTAGCGATAGTTTTAAATACTTATGATGACATAGAGTTAATAAGGGTTATGAGAAGTAATCTCTAAAGATGAAGAATGAGTAAGCGTAACCGGATAATAGTTTTAATCGTTGCTCTGGTAGCAGCTGGACTGATTGCTTATGGGGTATGGGTAGGCCAGCATATATACTAATTGAAAACGTTCTTCAAAACAATTCCATTGTGGGAAGAGAAGGGGAGGAGCATCATCGAACCTGCGGTAATAGACACAATACATGCAAATAAGCCACCACAAGTATGCCCAAAGCCTTACTGTTATGGTGCCACCTTCATAAGGCATGAAGACGGCTGGCAGTGCCTTAACTGCATGAAGGTTATATACAGGCATAAGCCAGTGGTAGATTCTAATAAACGAGAACCCCGTGGAAGCCATTGTTACAAATTGGTAGTGTAGGGTTTTACCCTAACGGTTAATCGTCGTGGAGAGTCGCCGTCTCTCATGGGTGCCGCTAGTGCGGGTCTTCCCCTTCTATAGCAGAGACTTGATCTTATATAGGCCACCCACAAACTCCAGTAGTAGCTCCTCTTTACTGTGGGCGTTGGCCATTTTCTGTTTTCGCTCACACACTATATCATTAACGGCTTCTTGAAGTTGCCGTACGCTTCTTGGTCTTTCTCTTGCCCTCGGCGCTCCAGTATGGTCTCTCTGAAGCTTCGCTAATAGGTCTTGATACCTCTGCTCGGGCTTGGCTACTTCCCTAGCTGCGGACTTTGTGTTACGGTGGACACTCTTATCACCGTCAGGGGCAAGATTGGGAATACTGCTGAACAACTTCTTAAATGAAGTTCTTGAACGCTTAAGGTAGCGAGATATCAAATCTGGCCGGCTGTTAGCATCCTTCATGATGCCCTCTTTACTGTGAAGTTCTACCTCTGCTTTCGGAATCTTACCAACTTCCTGCTGTGGGCATAGTGGTCAAGAACTAAACTGCTTCCTATTGGCCAAAGCAGGCTTTGAGTAGTCCTTATTTTTGAAGAATTGTAATTCATTTAATTCAAATAGCCTCACGTATACAGAACTGCTCCTACCCTTGAGGTTTGAAAACGCTGTGGATTTCTGAATACCTCCGCTTTTCCGCCTAATGTCACCCGCGTCCAATTAGTCTACAGAGTCACTACGCGAAGCAGAATATGGTGGCTATTTTTGAGGCAAACGGATAGTAAGCCATTTAGTCTCGTAAAGTAACCACACAAACAGGGCAACCAAGGCTGCTATAAGTCCGGGCATAATGTTTCTCCTTTTCAAGTATTTTGATGAAATGATACGTCTCGTCTTCTTGATTCAAGAAATTCCGCAGATACCAAGTTGCTCACAGAATCGTTACCCAAGACCGCCAGTCGGTTTAGATTATATTGCCTTCGGGTTTTAGAGTCAATATGTAGTTAGGCCTGCAATTGAAACCCACCAGCGGTTTCCTAGGCAGATAGACTAGCTTGGCGATGGGCCTTGTTTGAGTTGTTCGTAACGTTTGTTGACTAGGTTACAACCGCGGTTGCCCGCTTGGCTGGTGAGGCACAGCGTATTGGGGTCTCCTTTAGCGTATCGGGTACAGCCCCAGCACTGCATTCGGGCCAGACTAAAACACCTGCTGAGGTTTTCCTCACGAATTTCACGGCAGAGTTTGAGAGCTGTTTCTCTTGGGATTTCATCCATTATGAACCTACTTGTGAGGGGGCATCTTAATCCAGTGAGAGCGAGACACTGCCAGAGCCTTTGATATTTTATATAGACTCAACCTCTGAGTCTGGCTGAGAGTTGTGCAAATTCTTCCATGGGAATCAGGGTCCAGGTGGTGGTTTGTCCGCTTCCCTGGGGGGCAAACGATAGCGGCAAAGCTGCCGCCGCTTTCTCGTTGGGGGCTTCGTAGATGAACATCATATCGTAGGGTCCTAATACCCCGTAGGCAGCCAGGTGTTTAATGCCCATGGCTTCAGCCCGTTTCCTCCCCTCCTCCCACGACTTTCCGAAGCTGGCAATATTCTTTAGACCTCCCTCGGTCATTCTGACCAAGCTCACATAAGTCGGCATCCGTCACCTCCTTTGGCAAGTGCCTCGCCCTCCTGCCAGTGTAATGAGGTTGCTAAATTCTGAGTTTAGCCCCTGGTTATGGGGTTGTCAATACCCCTTGATTTCAAACTGACCCACTACCTTAAATTGACGCCTAGATTGGCTTATGATAGTATTTAATTCAAATATTTCATCTGCAGTAAAATTGGGTCTTACAGAGTGCCACTTGGCTTATTTTCGACTATCGGCAATCTTGCTCAGTGAGAAGTTATGTCAGTAGAGGAAGAGTTATCTCGCTTATCACCGGATAGGGATACCATACTAACTATTGGGGTTTTTGACGGTGTTCACCTCGGACATAAACACCTGCTTGCCAAGCTGGTAGAAAGAGCCAGACAGCTTAATCTGCTCAGCGGAGTGGTGACCTTTGACCCGCACCCCCAGAGATTGCTGTCACCCAAGACCAAGCTACCCTTCCTCACTAGTCTTGAGCAAAGGAAGACTCTTCTTAAAGATGCGGGTGCTGAGGCGGTCATCGTTTTACCCTTTACTCGGGAGCTGGCTCGGCTGAGCGCCCGAGAGTTTGTGGCGCTACTTAAGGATCACTTCAGGCTGAAGGAACTGGTAATCGGGCCTGACTTCACTTTGGGTCGAGACAGAGAGGGTAATGTCAGTACCCTCCGCAGATTGGGTGAGGACATGGGCTTCACGATAACCGTGGTGCCTCCGGTAAGGATAAATGGGAAAATGGTAAGCAGCACCGCCATCAGGGAGGCGCTGGCTGGTGGCAACCTGGAGAGGGTGCGTATTCTGATCGGTCGACCCTTTAGCTTGCGCGGTAAGGTAGTCCGTGGTGATAGCCGGGGGGCGAAGCTGGATTACCCGACGGCCAATCTGGAGATAGAACCGGAGCAGGCTCTTCCTACCGAGGGTGTTTACGCTACCTGGGCTTATGTTGGTAGTCGTGCCTATGAGTCAGTGACTAATATCGGCCGGCGACCTACCTTCGGTGGCGAGAAGAGCGTAGTTGAGGTTTATATTCTTGGCTACCGGGGTAACCTGTATGGTCAGGTGCTAAAAATTGATATAATGGAGAGGCTCCGTAGTGAGAAGCAGTTCGGTAGTGTTGAGGCGTTAAAACAGCAGATAGCTGAGGATGTAGCCAGAGGCAGGGCTATTTTGAAATCTAAGGGCAGGAATTAGTTATAAGTACTGGTGGTAAAGCCGTGTTTCACCAAGGTATTGACTATGTGCTAGGGCGAGGCGTCGCTGAAGTTATAGTCAGGGAGGAAATGCTAGCGCTTTTGCGCTCTGGCAGGAAGTTACGGCTTAAGGAGGGCTTTGACCCCAGTTTTCCCGACATCCACCTCGGTCACATGGTAACCTTGAGAAAGTTGCGTCAGTTTCAGGAACTGGGGCACCAGGTAGTTCTTATTGTCGGTGACTGGACAGGTCGGATTGGTGACCCAAGTGGTGTCTCCGTCACCCGACCGATGCTGACCGAGGCAGAGGTTCAGGCTAACGCCAAGACCTATATGGAGCAGTTCTTCAAGGTAGTTGATGTCGCCCGGACGGAGGTGAGGTGGCAGAGCGAGTGGTTCGGTAAATTTGACCTGGCGGATGTGATTAGGCTCACCAGCCGGTTTACTGTCGCCCAGCTTCTGGCTCGTGAGGACTTCAGCAGCCGCTATCGGGAGGGACGCCCCATCACGGTGACCGAGCTACTCTATCCATTGCTGCAGGCCTATGATTCGGTAGCTATCAAGGCTGACGTTGAGTTTGGTGGCACCGACCAGAAGTTTAACCTGCTGGTGGGGAGGGAGCTTCAGTCCATGGTCGGGCAGCCTCCCCAGCAGGTATTTCTGTCGCCATTGCTCATTGGCACCGACGGCAGCCAGAAGATGAGTAAGAGCTTGGGTAACTATATTGGGGTTGCCGAGCCGCCGAACGAGATATACGGCAAGGTGATGTCCATTACTGATGACCTGATTATGGACTACTTTGAGCTACTCACCGATGTTCCCGATGAGGAGCTGGGGGGATTCCGCGAGCAGCTTAGCGAAAAAAGCGTTAATCCGATGGTGCTTAAGAAACGGCTGGCTCGGGAAATCGTGACCCAGCTCTACGACCAGAAGCTAGCTCGCCAGGCTGAGGAGCACTTTAGCAGCGTGTTTCAAAGAAGAGAGGTGCCGGAGGAAGTAAGAGAAGTTCACCTCTCTTTCACTGAGGTTGGGATAGTTCGCAGAAAACAGGCAGAAGGAAAGATGAAAGAGTCTGAATTTTCTTTTAATGAAGTCGCAACACCTCCAGCAGAGGGTGTAGAGGAAGCTAGAAAGAGTGGGATGAAGATTTATCAGCTGGATGACTACGATATAAGTGCCATGATTGTAGAAACTGGGCAAGCCAAAAGTAAGAGTGAGGCTAATCGATTGATCAAACAAGGAGCAGTCAGCATAGATGGTAAGAAAATCTCCAGTAATATAGCCAAAGTAAAAAGCGGTAGCATTATTCAGGTTGGTAAGCGCCGGTTTGCTAAGGTAATAAATACTGACGAAACTAGTAAAGGAGATACTTAAATGGAACGGCTACGCATTCCAGGGCCTACCCCATGCCCGAATGAGGTCCTCCAGGCGATGACCAAGCAGATGATAAATCATCGCGGCCCTGAGTTTGGGCAGATAATAAATGGGGTGACCGCCAAATTAAAGGAGGTATTTCAAACCAAGAACGACGTTTTTTTACTCACTGGTTCCGGGACGGGGGGCTTAGAAGCCGCGATTGTAAATACCCTTTCCCCCGGTGATAAGGTGCTCTCTGTCTCCATTGGCGTCTTTGGCGAACGCTTTGCCACTATTGCCCGGCAATTTGGTGCCGAGGTAATCCCGCTTGAGTTTGAGTGGGGAAAGGCGGCTGATATTGGCACTATACGCCGTGCTCTTGAGGCTGAACCGGAAATAAAGGCGGTGCTGGTCACCCATAACGAGACCTCCACCGGTGTCACCGATGACCTGGCTCAAATCAGCAGCACGGTCAAGGAATTTGATAAATTACTGCTGATTGATGCTATCAGCGGTCTGGGCTCAGTTAATTTGCCGGTCGATGACTGGCACTGCGATGTCGTGGTTACCGCTTCTCAGAAGGGGTGGATGGCCCCCCCGGGTCTAGCCATGGTCAGCGTCAGTGAGGAGGCGTGGCGAGCCCATAAAAAGGCTAAGATGCCCCGCTTCTACTGGGACTTTGCCAAGGCTAAGAGCTATCTGGAGATAGGCCAAACACCGTGGACGCCGTGTATAACGGTAGTCTTCGCTCTATCGGTATCGCTGAAGATGATGCTGAAGGAGGGTCTAGCTAACATCTTTGCCCGGCATGCCAGGGTGGCTAAGGTGGCCCGAGATAGCGTAAAATCACTGGGTCTACCGCTTTTTGCTGATGAGAAATACGCTTCCAACACGGTTACGGCCGTAGCTGGTTCTAACGGGCTTGATGTTAAAAAGATGCTCAGGATTATGAGGGAAGAGCATCAGATTGTGCTCGGTGGTGGTCAGTTGAGTCTGGGTGGCAAGATTTTCCGCATTGGCCACATGGGCTGGGTAGCTGAGGACGACATTGATGTGGTAATATCAGCCTTGAAGGTAGTACTGCCGCAGGCCGGATTCAGGAGTTAGCCAGTGAGGGTTTTGGTTACCGAAGCTATTGCTGATGAGGGGTTGGAAATTCTGAGTAGCTGCGCTCAGGTGGATGTCAGGCTGGGGCTAGAGCCGGAGGAAATCCTGGCTGTAATTAGTGATTATGACGCCCTGGTGGTGCGCAGCCAGACTCAGGCTTCGGCTGAAATTATAGAGGCTGGCAAAAACCTGCAGGTTATCGCCCGAGCCGGGGTTGGTACTGATAATGTTGATATTGAAGCAGCCACTCGGCGCGGTATCGTGGTCGTTAATGCCCCCACCGGCAACACTATCTCGGCGGCTGAGCACACGATTGCCCTCATGCTTGCCCTGGCTCGTCACATTCCCCAGGCTAACGCTCTGCTCAGGTCTGGGGTATGGAGGCGAGAAGACTTCATGGGCACCGAGGTCAGAAATAAGACATTGGGAATTATTGGCTTGGGTGGTGTTGGTTCCGAGGTGGCTCGGCGAGCACGAGGCCTAGAAATGAAGCTCATTGCCTATGACCCTTTCATCTCAGTTGACCATGCCCGTAACCTGCAGGTAGAGCTCGTTTCTTTTAAGCAGTTACTTAAGGAATCAGATTTTATCACCCTTCACCTGCCGCTGACTGCATCAACCAAGGGGCTAATCGGAGCTAAGGAACTTTCTTTAGTTAAGCCTCAAGTCCATATTATTAATACTGCGCGCGGTGGGCTAATTGATGAGCCGGCGCTGGTTAAAGCGATAAGGGAGAAGAGGGTTGCCGGTGCCGCCGTTGATGTCTTTTGTGAAGAGCCAGCAACCAGCAGCGTCCTTTTTGAGAGTGATAATATCATCGTTACCCCCCATCTGGGGGCTTCCACCACCGAAGCTCAGGTCATGGTGGCCAGGGATGTCGCCACCCAGATTGTCGATGTTCTCAAGGGACAGCCAGCCAGATATGCGGTTAACGCTCCCTTTATTTCGCCAGAGGCTCTAGCCGTGCTGGCGCCTTTTATCAGGGCGGTGGCCACAACCGGTAAGCTGGCCAGCCAGCTAGCCGAGGGGCAGATGAATACCATACAGATCAGGTATGAGGGTGAGGTTGCCAGCTATGATACCAACGTTCTCAAGGCGGCTACCCTTGGGGGGATACTGGAGGAGGTGAGTGAGGAACGGGTGAATCTGGTTAATGCCAATATCATAGCCGCGCATCGTGGTCTAAGCGTGGTGGAGCAGAAGGAAGCCACCTGTGAAAACTATGCCAGTCTCTTCACTATTGAGGTTGCCACCAACCGCGGGGTTACCGCCGTGGCGGGCACAGTGATGCGCGGTGAATTACATATTGTCCGGGTTAACAGCTACTGGCTTGATATCGTGCCCACCGGCGGCTATTTCCTGTTTAGTGACCACCGGGACCGCCCTGGTCTCATCAGTGCCGTGAGCAAGGTAACCGGTGACGCTGATGTCAATATTAGCTCCATGCATGTGGGACGTCTCAAGCCGCGGGGGCAGGCGCTGATGGTTCTGTCCCTCGATGAACCCCTGTCTGAGGAGCACTTGAAGCAGATACTGTCTATCCCTGATGTCTATACTGCCAAGCTGGTAAAGCTGTAGGAGTTCCCGCGGAGTTACTAATCCAGTCGGCGGAAAACCAGTCCCGCCGGCGGCTTGGGATAGAAGTAGGTTGATTTCCGGGGCATCCGTTCCCCGCCGTCAGCGATGGCTTTGACCGTTTCTGCCTTAACCGGGCTTAACAGAAAGGCTAGCTGGTATTCCTGGTCTATTACTTTCCTGACTGCGTCCTGTTTGTCGTAGCTAAAGGCAAGGAATGCCTCATCGCTACCACCCAGTCCCAGCATCTCCTCCAGTATCACATGGTCGAGGATACTGACACTTAACTTTGAGTATAGCTCACCATGAAAATAGGGCATCATCTGGCGTGCCGCATTAAGGTTGCGCAGCTTAAGCATCAGGAGGTGCTCCGGTGACAGACCAAAGAGAACGAAGCTAACCTGACTAGCGTTGTCATCGGCTAGCAGAGCGTCAACTTGCTGCCAGACATCGGGTGTGCTTAAGGGTAGCTCGTCGACTGCAAAGACTAACTCCAGCTTGGCTCTCAATTCATTAAGGGCGGCTTGTG
>Ga0209427_10001076_pt1 | contig 30897 bp, 31 predicted proteins | sample DeeMarSWOR136_30_FD_187465 | JGI IMG/M metagenome (GOLD analysis project Ga0209427, IMG submission 187465) | Marine sediment microbial communities from White Oak River estuary, North Carolina - WOR-1-36_30 (SPAdes) (version 2) | ecosystem: Environmental > Aquatic > Marine > Intertidal zone >...
ACCATCCAGCATGCCTTCCGAAAAGCGTTCCGCGACATGCTGCAGCCTTCCGGCATCGCGCAGTTCAGCAAGTGCGGCACATAGCTTCGGCGAGTACACCGCGACGGCGCCACCTGCCTCCAGCAGCAAACTTACCTTGCGCGCCGCCACTTCGCCGCCGCCAACTACGGCGCAGCGCCGGCCCCGAATGTTCAGAAAAATGGGAAGGAAGTCCATGGATGTTTCACTGATTATTCAGTTGTTTGGGAATTTGAAGTGACTTGCATTCTACCCATTCTGTGCAGATTCTCCGAGCCTTCCACGGACACATGCAACTTCGTTGGGACGCCGGCCAGAGTACCAGCAACATGGTGGACGAAGAGGTGCGGCGTGCCTATCGCGACCCGGAGAAGCCGTCGCGCGCCAGTGCTAGCTTCCCTGGTCGGCGGCGCTCGCGATATTGGCAACAATCCGGGCCTGGTCGAACGGCGCAGGAAGGTTGGGAAGACTCCGGTAACGGGTGCCTAGCGCGCTCGGTTGGCGGGACGACAGTCTCGACAGTTGGCTGCGAAATTGAAATTCGAATCCACCGACTTCCAAACATCGCCACGTTTCCGCAGCGCTGATTTCCATGCTCGCGGATCCCGTTCAGCCCCAGACAGCTTGGTTTCGTTATTACTGATCGCCACCGACGTCACCATACGATGCACGCGAACAAAACGCGCTCTCGACGCTGGCGGGCTCAGGCGGTTTTCACAACTTTGACTTCGGCGCGGGAACTTCTCGGCAGACTCCCCACTCCTTGCCTATCTTGCGATTCAAACCAGCGTCTTCATCCCACCGAATTTCGTATTCCCCGGTAGCCCTGGTTATCGAAATCGATGTGTTTCTAATACCTTCAATGCCGAACAAGACGTTCCGCTCATTAAGCAGCGTCTTGGTGTAATGCGTGGCATCGATGCCCCACCCATCATTTCGATCCACCACATATCGCTTCGTTTTGCACGACTCGCTTCCAGGGCAACTGTACTCGGTAGCCTCGAAGGGCCTGGGTGGACTCAGCCAAAGGTACGTTTCTTCGCCCTTGGAGGAAGTGCAGTCCAGGAGAATGATCTCATTTGACGACGCCAACGAAGCGTAAAGAAGCATTGCGGTAACCGCGATCGTTTTGATGTTTACGAACACATGCCCCCCCGAAATTGGTGCTTCAATATCGACTGCGACTGAAGCTGTGGCCAATTCCCTGACTCTAAACTATGGGCAGCGCAGCCTCGCCCATAATACGGGGTTATTTCCATTTGGCAAAATGCCTGGGCTACGCTCACGCGTCGAACAGCGCATCATGCAAATGCATGAACTTGACGGGAGCTTCCGCACGACGATCAGAAGGCCTCGGTACTCGTCCAGATCTAGCGCTCTTTCTTGAGAATGACCTCAATTTGGGCCAGTGCCCTCCCCAAGGTTTGGTCAACTGGGTAGCCGTGACGTACCAACCATTTGTTGAAAGTCACACGAATGGGGGCTTCGAAATCCGCAATGCGCTTAACGATGCTTGCTGCAAGTTTGACTGGGTGACGCAAGCGACGAGGGCGCTGACCCGAGGGAAATATCAGCTCACGATTGAAACCAGCATCCTGAATTTTGGCAGAAATCACCTGTGCTTTCGGGAGCACCTTGCACAACTCCGCAATGTCGTAAGAAACAGGAGTTATTCCGTCAGCCTTGTTGAGACGAAATGTTGATATGTGCTCCCTGTTAAAGAAACTAGGCCAGATACCTTGCTCGTAAAGCTCCTCGTCTGGGACCACTATCACCATGTACCCACCCGGTTTGACCAGTGCCCACCAGGCAGACAGTGCGGCGATAGGATCTTGCATGTGCTCCAGGCAGTGGCTGCTGTGGACGGTATCAAAGGTTTCCGGCCCATAATAGCGATCGATGTGGTTGGCATCACCATGCTACTGGTCAAACACTACGGCCGTGGCGCATACAGGATCAGTGCCTGCGCCAATATCAAGAACTCGTCCTTGGAGGTAGCGTTGTTCAAAATCCTTTGCGCGAATTTCCTTGGTCTTACTGGCTTCTTTCATTACTACTCCTGATTGTGAGGGCAGCCCTGGGCCCTACGCCTAATTCGACAATTGCTCCTAGGTGACCCTACTTCTCGTCACCACTAGCGGTTGTCTGCACTCTTGCAGTTTGAGTGCGCCCCTTTAAATCGAGAGCGCACCTGCGCCCAACAGCACATCCACTCTCCTTTGTGACGGTCCGTGGGTCGTCTAGGTAGAGAGTGGCGGAGGGGGTGAGATTCGAACTCACGGACCCTTGCGGGTCGCCGGTTTTCAAGACCGGTGCCTTAAACCACTCGGCCACCCCTCCAGTAAATCGAATCAACAACTTGCGTGGTCGTTGCTACACATAGAAAAAGCAACTGCAACCATTCCGCAACTCGCGTATTGTCCGATTTGCATGCTGGGATCGCAAGGAGTACCGCCCGTTAGGCAGTGCGATTCAGTCGCTCAGGCCTGCATGGAACAACGCAAATGGTGCTCAACGTTTTCTCAAAGCGGCTCTTCTGTAGGTCTGGTTCGATAGCGCTGTCCTATCTGCAACTTAGTCGGCGAGGCATTCTTTGCCATCCTTTGTGCAAGCAATCTTGACCCCGGGGTCCTTGCTCGCGTGTGAGGTCGCTTCCACAAAAGAGTGGCTTGTTGAAGCAACTAGTTACTCGACACTTCAGGACTTTTTGCTTCCGCTTCAAGCTCCGCGACACAGGCGATCAACTCTTCGAAGATCGTTGCTCTTCTCGCAGCAGGTGACAGATCCGCATCTTGGGACCGTGTTTCATCTGGGCCATACGCTTCGGCATTAAGCGCTGCCAGCTTCTCTTTGTATTCTTCCCTAAGGTTTGTAAGGCGCTCAAGCTTCCCTGCGGATCTGGACGCTTCCAGAATTCTCTTCAACTCTACGGATCTCTCCCCGTAAATTCTGAAATAAACCCGGAAATAGGCTACGGAATTGATGACCCAAGCAAGAAACAATCCGCCCGTCATCGCAAAAAACAGCGCGAGCACACTTCGGTACGATTCAAAATAGCTCTCCTCGCCCGCTGATCCCGGGCTACCGGGAATCCACCAGAGCAGCGCCTCCGCACCCTTATACATACAAACGAGGAATCCCGCTGCCGCAAGAATCAAGAACACCTTTTGCCGCCAAGAAAGAAGTTCGGAACCTCTTGTGGCAAGAAACAACGTCGTGCTCTTTCCTCTGACGGCAAGGAATATGTAGGCGCACAATGAGAGGAATGCTGCTGCGCTTCCAATTCCAGCAATGATCAACAGGATCGTTGTTGCGAGCTTCATATCGTTCGGGTCAACATTGTTGTCTGTCGCCTGGATCGAGCAAGGCCTTCGCGTTGTGACCTGATTGAACGACAACCCAAATGACAACCCGACAGAACCAAGCGGCAAGGTCGGAACGGACAGCACAGTATCAGTCGAACACCGAATGCCACGAAGATCAATAGGCTACATCACGCGACGAAATACGAAAGACCGGCCGAATTGGAGCGTGGCGAATTCCAGGGCCGCTGCCTCAAGACCGCTCCGCGCAAGACCCAACGACGCATCTTCTATGCCTTCCTGCCGCGGCGCGGCAAGGATACCCGACGCTTTCGGGCCTTAGTACTTGCGCGAGTGGCGCGCGACTTGCGCAGTAACAGGTGGTCGGAATCGTCGAACGAGACAACGAGACGTTTGGCACCCTGCACTGCCTCGGCCTGGGCAGGCTTGAGACCGGCGACATCCGCGGTCTCGACCAGGGTCACCGGCGCGAGCATGTGGGTGCGCGTGTTGTGAGCGCCACCATAGCGCAGGCGGTTGTACATCACCCAGCATCCAGTAACGAAGAAAATCGAGAAGATCACCAGGCCATAGCTGCGCAGCTGCTCTTGTAGCGCCTCGAAGCCACCCAGTTCGAACATTTCCTCCACGAAGACCCGGTAACCGAAGTACCACAACACCAGGCTAAGCAATGGCGTGATGAAATAAGCCCACAGCCCCCAAAACAGCGCGGTCGCGGCTACTTCGACGGTCCACTGCAGTTGTGATTCGCTCTTGCGACGGACCTGCCTCACGCGACACCCCGCTCCGGACTGCGCCACGTCGCGTACCGCACCTTGCCGCGAAAGTATATTGCACGTGGGATCGCGACGATGGTCGCGATGGCCGAGATCATCCAGTACATGGCCGGATACCAGATGGCCCAGAACATGTTCCGGAAAATTCCCTTCTCGTAGTGATTATCGAGATACAACCCGACCGTGAACTGAAGCAAACACACGAAGGCGAGAATCACGCCCGTCCACTTGGGCAAGATGCTCGCAACTGCGAAGGCCGCCGGCCAGCTTTCCGGGAGCAGTTGCGTGCCGATCCAGCACAGCACCGTTGCGGCCCAGGCGTAGCACCAGATGGCCCCGATCAAATACTCAACGTACACGGGCCACATGCGCCGCTTGGTCCACGCTTGGAGTAGCGACGCGTACTTGAGCGCCGCCTCGATGCCGCCCTGCGCCCATCGAAGCCGCTGGCGCCATAGCCCGCGCAACGTCTCGGGCATGACGATCCAGGCAAGCGCGCGCGGTTCGTAACGCACATCCCAGTAGTGCAACTGCAACTTCCAGCTTATATCGATGTCCTCAGTAACCGTTTCTGCGGACCAGTAGCCGACTTCGTGCAACGCGCGGCGCCGGAAGCACACGTGACATCCCGATACCGTGAACACCCGGCCGACATCGCGCTGGCTGCGGCGCACCATGCCAATAATCGATGAGAATTCGCCGATCTGGATGCGCGACAACAGTGAACCACGATTCAGGATGCGCGGGTTACCGGTCACCGCTCCAACCCGAGCGCCATTCAGCATGTGAGCCATCATCCAGTGCATCGCATAGTGATCCAGTCGTGTGTCCGCATCGATGCACATCAGGTACTCACCGCGCGCCACGTAGGCACCGGCGCGAAGGGCCATGGCCTTGCCGAAATTCCGATCGAGGTGGACGACCCGAAGCCGGTTGACCCGCTGCGCAAGACGATCGAGGACCTTACCGGTGTCATCGCTGGATCCATCGTTCACGGCCACAATCTCGTAATCGGGCCAGGCATTTGCCGCGAGCTTGCGGATAGTATCCTCGATTTCCCTGCCCTCGTTGTGGCAAGGCACCACAACTGAAATGAACGGGTATTCGGGCAGCATCGGTGGTCGATGCGCATTGCGCTCGTGGCGGATGAAAAAGATCACTGCCCCGATCATCCAGAAGAACGCCATGAAGAGAGGGTAGAAAAAGACGAAATAAAAGACGCCCTCCATGCTAATCGACATGACGCACCACCGTATGTGCAAGCAGTGTCGATACGATATCGGTGGCACGCGGTCGTGCAGCAACGAAATCATCTGGACTGTAGCCGAAGTGTGCTGCGCCGGCGCGACGCAGCGCCACCAGCGCATCGCGCAGTTGGTCCTCCGTTGCGGCATCGCGCTGGACAAGGAACCACGCCTTGCTGTCCCGCGAAAGCCACTTCCGGGCCTCGCGCTCGACAGTGTCGGTTTCAGAAGTGGCGGTGATCTCACGCAGCACAAACTGCGCGTCGGCCGTTACGACCGTTCCGTTCAGCACCCCAACGCGGAGCGTCGGCTGGTGGTAGCGCAACCTTCGCACGAAGACCCCCGTCGATGGCTCACGCGCATCAGACACTATGACTCCCGAAAAGCGATTGAGTCGACCGAGATCCTCGGCAAGTATTGCCGGCGCACTTGTAGTGGCTTCGACAGGAATGCGCAGGTAGAGGTGATCGAGATGCAGTCGACTTCGCAACTGGTGCAGCACGCGATTGAGCGTGTCGGCGGCGAACGGCATGGTGCTTGTCGGAAAATAGGCTTGTTTGCCATCGGCACTGAATGGCCGGAGCACGACACCCCCTACTCTTAGCAACTCCAGACGTCGCAATAGTTGCGAAAGCCTTTGCTCAAAGCGCGCGGGGTCCTGCGGAGATAACAGATCGTAGTCAATTTCCACGAACCGCACCTGTTCGCGGCGCAGCGCGCGCAGGCTCACCATATCGGCAAACTGTCGAAGATTTCGCAAACGATGGAAAGTCAGGCGATGGATGCGCGGCAGTGTCTCGGCCCGGGTCGGGGCGCGGTCGAGCGTCAACTGCCATTTCATGCCGAGTCGCGTTGCTTCCTCAACCAGCACCTCGTCGTACAGGCCAAACGGCCAGGCGACGCCCGTCGGCGGCTGCTTGAGCTCTGCCACAAACCGCGCACGGGCGAGCTCCAGATCGGCTCGGATGCGTGCGCGAAAGGCCTCCTCGCTCTCGTAGCGCCCGGAGCCCGCATCGAAGCGACGCGTAATCGATGCTGGCGCCTGGTTGCCCTGCGGGTTGGATGGCACGCCGTGGTGCAGGTCGTGCGTGTGTGATACCAACTCAACACCTGAAGTCCGCGCCAGCGAGCGGAGTGCGTCCCAATCGAGCAGCTTTCCGCGATACTCGGGTGGCACGCGCTGGCCATCGGCCCAGCCACTTACGACACTAAGCACCGAAGGAAATCCATAGCGTTCCAACAGCGGTCGGGCAATTGTAGCGTAGCTCGCTAGCCCATCATCGAACGTAATCAGGACCGGCTTTTCAGGCAAGGCGGCCTCACCCCGCTGGAGCTTCCCGAGCAGCGACAGACTGACGGGCGTGTAGCCCTCGGCGCGCAGGTATTCGAGTTGCTCCGCAAATGCCTCACGCGAGACAGCGAAAGGATCGCTCGTGCCGGTTTCAGCGATATCGTGATAGACGAGCGCCGGAATGTCCTGCGCCGATACAATGCCAAACCATCCTGCCAGCAGAACCAGGAGTGGCGCGCGCATGGCTAGAAGCGCCGGCGATAGTATGCTTCGAAACGCCATTCGTTCTCTCGTGTCCCGTCGTACACCATGCTGAAGTAGCCGACGCCCCATACGAGGGCATTTTCGGCATCGAAATCGTAATCCTGTTCGAACCTGGCCCACGCGCGCGGCTTGGTGCCATAGCCTTCCTGCCAGTAGCCATTGACGACGAGATAGAGATGATCGACGTGGCGCTGAAAACGGGTGTCGTAAACGAAGTCGGTGCGGTGCACAACGCCAATCGCGCGATCATGCCCGGGGTTGAAATAAGGCGCACCCTCCAGGCTGTTGCTCGATTCGTACCAGTCCACGAAAAGGCGTTGCTCGCGCTGCGGTATCAACTCGTAGGTATACCCGCCGCTCGCATAAAGGCTCCTGCGCCGATTGCCGTCTGAGAAGTCGTAGCCCGCCAGGCTTGCCCGACCCGACCAGCGATAGTTCGTGCTTTCATAGTCCGTTGCCAGGTCGGCGCGATCAGCAGAGATCGCCGCGGCTCGAGCTCGTAGCGGAATGTCCTCCGCGTACGTCGTGTAGCCCGCGTACAATCGCCAGGTGTCGTAGGGGTCGAACCGCGCACGCGTATCGCTATCGATATCGGCGTCTCGCCCCACGTCGGTCGAGAATTCCTGATCGATCTGCCAGCGCTCGTTGAACCGGTAACGCACGCCTACGCCAGCGCGATTGGTGTCTCCATTGGCATACTGGCGATCGCGCGCCCGTGACGTGGTGTAGCGGGCATAGAGCTGGGTGCGCTCATAAACCGGCACCGCGCCCTCGACGCGGGTCCACCACTCTCGATTTCCGGCGTCCGAATAATCGTTCCAGAAGGCAATGCGAGCGAGGGGACGGTCCTCGCCGATCCCGGCATCGAGTCGCAGCGCGATCTCGGCCTTCTGGCGTGCATACAACAGGTCAGGATCGTCGGGAAAGGCGCGCAACGACGTGACAACCACGGTCATCGCCTCGCGTGGCCGGCGGGCCGCCAGCAGGCAATCGCTCACAGGGACGGCGAGATAGGGTTCAATACGGGAATTGCCGCCAATTTCCTCGAAGCGCCTCAGCCCACCCGAACAGTCGCCTTTCCAGATGGTGATGAGCGTCGCATCACGCTGCAAGGGATATGCAGTCGGAAAGTCGGCAAGCAGCCGGTCCAGGATGGCGAGCGCCTCGTCGTACCTGCCGGCGCGCCCAAGCTCCACAGCGCGGGTGTGTTCGGGGTAGGTCTGTTCGATGCGCTCGTAGCGGGCGTCCGCGCCGGCGTTCTGCGGCGCGATGCTCAATCCTGCGGCGAACGCCACGCACCCCAGATAGCGTTGCAGGCCACGGTTCATCAAGATTCTAAATGCAGAATTATTGATAACTTATTGAGTTAGCGAGCAATCGTCATGCCATCCTCGTTGGCAACGTCTCGCCAAGCGCCGCCCGCCCCCCTTTTACAGGTATTCCTGTCCCTGCATATACGTCCTGAGTGCCGTCGGTATGCGAACCCGCCCGTCCCGCTCCTGATAGTTTTCCAGGATCGCGACCAGGGTTCGTCCAACCGCGAGTCCCGACCCGTTAATCGTGTGAACCAGCTCAGGCTTGCCGGTGCCGGGATTGCGCCAGCGCGCCTGCATGCGCCGTGCCTGAAAGTCCTCGAAATTGCTGCACGAGGAGATTTCCCGGAACTTCTGCTGGCCCGGTAACCATACCTCAAGGTCGTAGGTCTTGGCCGCCGAAAACCCCATGTCTCCGGTGCACAACACCATGACGCGATATGGTAGCTCCAGCAACTGCAATACCTTCTCGGCGTGGCCAGTCAGCTCCTCGTGGGCCTGATAAGACTTCTCGGCTGACACGATCTGCACCAGCTCGACCTTCTCGAACTGGTGCTGGCGAATCATGCCGCGCGTGTCCTTGCCATAGGAGCCGGCCTCGCTCCGAAAACATGGCGTATGACAGACATAGCGCAGTGGCATGCGTTCCGACTCGACAATGGTGTCGCGCACAATATTCGTCACCGGCACCTCGGCGGTCGGAATCAGGTAGTAGTTGTGCTCGCCCTTGAGCGCGAACAGGTCCTGCTCGAACTTCGGCAACTGCCCGGTGCCACGGAGACTGGCGGCGTTCACCATGTACGGTACATACACCTCGGTGTAGCCATGCGCGCGCGTGTGCAGGTCGAGCATGAACTGAATCAGCGCGCGGTGCAGGCGCGCGAGCGAGCCCTGCATCACCGCGAAGCGCGCCCCGGCTATCTTCGCCGCAGTATCGAAATCGAGCGTGCCGAGCGCGGCGCCGATATCGACATGGTCCTTTGGCATATAATCGAACTTGCGCGGTTCGCCCCAGCGCCGGCATTCCTGATTTTCTTTCTCGTCCTTTCCTTCCGGCACACTGTTATGAGGCAGGTTCGGTATGCCGAGCGCAACATCCTCGACCTCTGCCTGTACTGTGGCCAGTTCCGCTTCTAGCTGCTTCAGCCGTTCGCTGATGCGTACCGATTCAGCAAGCAGTGCTGCGGCGTCCTGCCCCTTTGCCTTGGCCTGCCCGACGGCCTTGGCATTGACATTGCGTTCTGCCTGAAGCTGCTGCGTGTCGGTCTGAATGCGTTTACGCCGTTCTTCCATCGCCGCGATCGAGGATGTGTCCAGCACAAATCCGCGCCGCGCCAGTTGCCGAGCGGTGTTTTCGAGGTCAGCCCGCAATAGTCTGGGATCAAGCATGATGGTAATTTTTATTGCTCGTTTACGGTTGCCGGCCATGACACCACATGCCCGGCCGGTAACAGCGGGGCAAGGTGCGCCAGAATTCGCTCCACCTTGGCTGGCTCATCGAAAAACTCGATGACCACCGGCAGATCAATGGAAAGATCGAGCAGCCGCGAGGAATGCACGACGCCCGAGCGGCCGAAGCCGGAGATGCCGCGGAACACCGTTACACCGCGTACCTTCTCCTCGTCATGCAGTCGCGCCAGAAGCGGCTGCACGGCCTTTTCTCCTTCCGTGAGATAGATTCGTACCATGGTCACGCTGGTTCCGGTCATATCGCCCTCGCTGCTGCCACACCGATCCACGTAGCGCCGAGACACAGTATCAGACTGCCGGCGGCGTTGAGCGCAGCCTTGAGCCACAGTCCGTCTTCGATCAGATTGAATGTCTCGATCGAAAAACTCGAAAACGTCGTGAACCCACCGAGTACGCCAATCAACAATGCCGCGCGCACCACGCTGTCCGAGCTCAGTCGCTCGACCAGCAGAACGAACAGGAAACCCATCAGCAAACAACCGAGCACATTGACCGCCATCGTGCCGTAGGGAAACTCCCGACCGCTGAAGCTGTGCACCAGGGTTGAAAGCCCGTAGCGCAGCACGCTGCCAGCCGCGCCGCCGGCGGCGATGGCAAGAACATGTTTGAGTGCGAGTGCATTCATGGTGCAGCTATCGACGCTTTGCCTTGGCGTCCGCCCTGGCCTGCCAGTACTTCGCCCGGTCCGGATCGGGCGTCAGACCGAGTTCGCCTGTGCGGTAGGCCTGGGCGAGCATTCGCTGCGAGCGCTTGTGGCCGTTGCCCGCGGCGCGCTCCAGCCAAACTGCCGCCTGCCCCTGGTCCTTGAACCAACCGCCGAGACCGTAGGCGTGTGCCATCGCCACCCGATATTGGCTTTCGGAGTGATTCTGCTCGGCGGCCTCGTGATACCAACGCAAGGCCTCGCCGAGGTCAGGCGTAGCGCCTTCGCCACGCTCGCACATGCGCGCGAGCGATACCTGCGCACGTCGCTGGCCCTGCATGGCGAGCGGTGTCCAGAGCAAACGGGCGCGCTGATAGTCGCGTGCCCGGTAGGCCGCCATGCCGTCCTCGTAGTCACCCGCATGGGCGGAGCAGACCAACGCCACGGCGCTCATCACGATGGCCTGCGCTGCGGCTCGAACGTTCACTTGTTGTCTCCACTATCATCTACCCTCGCCTGCACCTCACGATCAAGCGCGCGTAGACGCGTCAGCTTTTCGGCAATCTTCGCTTCCAGGCCACGATCTGTGGGATGGTAGTAGCGCCTGCCTTCCAGCTCGTCGGGAAGATACTGTTCGCCCGCGGCGTAGGCGTCGGGCTCATCATGTGCGTACCGATAGCGCTTGCCGTACCCCAGTTCTTTCATGAGCCGCGTGGGCGCATTGCGAAGATGCAACGGCACCTCGAGTGAACCATGTTGCTTGGCGTCTTCCCGCGCCGCACCGAACGCCGTGTACACGGCGTTGCTCTTGGCGGCACACGCCAGATAGACAATCGCCTGCGCGATCGCGAGCTCCCCTTCCGGGCTGCCGAGCCGCTCCTGCACATCCCAGGCATTGAGCGCCAAGGCCAGCCCGCGCGGGTCGGCGTTGCCAATGTCTTCCGAGGCCATGCGCACCACGCGTCGCGCGATGTAAAGCGGATCGCAACCACCGTCGACCATACGCGCAAACCAGTACAGCGAGGCGTCCGGATCGCTGCCGCGCACCGATTTGTGCAAAGCGGAAATCTGATCGTAGAAAGCCTCGCCCTGCTTGTCGAAGCGCCGCACGCCCTGGCTCACCACGTCGCGCACGAGCTCGATGCCGATGCGCTCGCGGTCGTCGCTCGTTTCGGCGAGATCGGCCGCCATCTCGAGCAGGTTCAAGGCGCGGCGCGCGTCACCGTCGGCCGCACGCGCGAGCAGCTCACGCGCCTCTTCCGCCATCTCGATTTTGCGCGCCCCGATCCCGACCGCGGTATCGGTCAGAGCCCGATCGATCATCTGCCGAATTTCCTGCTCCCCGAGCGCCTTCAACACGTACACACGGGCTCGCGAGAGCAGCGCGTTGTTCAATTCGAACGAGGGGTTCTCGGTAGTCGCGCCGATGAACGTGAACGTGCCATCCTCGATATAGGGAAGAAACGCATCCTGTTGTGCCTTGTTGAAGCGGTGCACCTCGTCAACGAACAATACCGTTGGCCGCCCCTGCGCGCGCGCCTGCTGCGCCTCTTCAATCGCGGCGCGGATTTCCTTGACCCCGGAGAGGACTGCCGATATCGCGATGAAGTGTGCCTGGCTGCGCGTCGCAATGAGCCGCGCCAGCGTCGTTTTGCCAGTCCCGGGTGGGCCCCAGAAGATCATGGAATGTAGCGCGCCCGCCTCGATGGCCTGGCGCAGGGGTTTGTCCGAAGCGAACAGGTGCGACTGCCCGAAGAAGTCTTCCAGGCGACGCGGACGCATGCGGTCCGCGAGCGGTTGCCAGGCGGGGTTGCCGGGTGCTTCGAACAGGTCGCTGGTCTTCGGGACTGGCATGACCCGGCGACGCCGGTTACTGTCCGACAACGTCCACGCCCTTGGGCGGCGTGAACCGGAATCGGGCAGGATCAATCCGGACGTTTTCCCGTGCATTACGCAGGGTCACGCGCGTGGTCTGGCCAAAGCCGTCGACCATCTCAAGCGTCTTGAGCTTTCCTTTCTCGAAGCCGATGCGGATGTTTTCGAAACCGCCGTCCTTGTTCTTCGGTATCAACTGTGCCCACGTGAGATTGCCCTGCTCACCCATGGACTTCACCGTAAAGCGGTCCTCGAGGCGACCCTTGCCGGCGAGCAGGACGGCCGGGGTATCACCGAGACCGCCGGAGAGTTCGCGTACCGTCACCTGTTGCAGCTCCTTGTCGTAGACCCAAATCTGCTTTCCGTCCGCGACAATTTCCTGTTTGAAGGGCGCGTCGTAATCCCAGCGAAACTTATTCGGCCGCTCGATGTAAAGCGTGCCCGCTGATTCCTGGATGGTGTTGAGTGCCTCGTCAAGCACGACCTGACTGAATTGCGCCTGCACGCTGTTCACCGTGGTGAAGAAGCGGTGCAGGTACTCGGCGCCGCCCGGCGCCTGTTTGGCCGCGTGGGCGAGCGTCATCGCGGCCAACGTTGTCACAGCCAACAGGAAGCGTCGCAACATTCTCAGTCAACCGTGGCCGGCGGTGGCGCGATCACCTCGCGCGATCCGTTGGGCTGCAACGGACCGACCACACCCGCGCGCTCCATTTCCTCTATCAGGCGCGCGGCACGGTTGTAACCGATGCGCAGTCGGCGCTGCACGCCCGAAATCGAAGCGCGGCGCGACTCGGTAACGATCTTCAGCGCCTCGTCGTACAGGGGATCGGACTCGCCTCCAGTTTCGCCGCCCTCAACGCCGTCCTGAACGAATCCCTGATCGTTTACGCCGGCGTTATCACGGAGGATCTGCTGGTCGTACACCGGAGTTCCGCTCTTCTTCAGTCCAGCAGCCACCTTGTGTACCTCATGGTCGGCCACGAATGCCCCGTGCACGCGCGTCGGGTGGCCCTGGCCGGGCTGGAGGAACAGCATGTCCCCTTGTCCGAGCAGCTGTTCGGCGCCCATTTGATCAAGCACGGTGCGCGAGTCGACACGCGATGACATCTGAAAGGCGATGCGGGTCGGTATGTTGGCCTTGATGAGACCGGTAATGACATCGACCGACGGACGCTGGGTTGCGAGCAGCAGGTGGATTCCCGATGCCCGCGCCTTCTGCGCCAGTCGCGCGATGAGTTCCTCGACCTTCTTTCCGACCACCATCATGAGATCGGCGAGCTCATCGACCACGATCACCACCAGCGGTAGCGGGTTAAGCGTCGGCGCTTCCTCATCCGGCGCGGTGCGGATGAACAGCGGATCGTAAATTGGCTTCTTGGCGTCCCTGGCATCGCTTACCTTGCGGTTGTACCCCGCCAGGTTTCGTACGCCGAGCGCCGCCATGAGACGGTAACGCCGCTCCATCTCGGCGATCGCCCATTTGAAGGCGTTGGCCGCCTGCTTCATGTCGGTAACGACCGGCGCGAGCAAATGCGGGATGCCCTCATAGACCGATAACTCCAGCATTTTCGGGTCGATCATAATGAAGCGCACCTGCTCGGGCGTGGACTTGTATACCAGCGACAGGATGAGCGCGTTGATACACACCGATTTGCCCGAACCGGTAGTGCCGGCGATCAGCATGTGCGGCATCTTCTGCAGATCGACAACCATTGGACTGCCCGAAATGTCCTTGCCAAGTGCGAGTGTGAGCGGCGATTGGGACTCGTCGTAGGCCTGCGAGGCAAGAACTTCCGAAAGCCGGATGGTCTCGCGAACCTCGTTGGGGATCTCGAGCCCTACCGAGGTCTTGCCAGGGATATTCTCCACCACGCGCAGACTCACCACTGAAAGCGCGCGCGCCAGATCGCGTTGCAGGTTGGTGATCTGGGATGCCTTGATGCCGGGTGCCGGTTCAATCTCAAACAGCGTGATCACCGGTCCCGGGTGGACGGCCACCACCTGGGCCTCGATGCCGAAATCAAGCAGCTTCTTTTCGAGCAGCTTTGCCATGCTCTCCAGCGACTGCTTCGAGAATTGCTGACCGTCCTTGCGCTTGGGCGCGGTATCAAGCAGCCCCAAAGACGGTAGTTCGCCGGGCGAAGGCAGATCGAAAAGCGGAACCTGCTTCTCCTGTTCGGCGCGCTTGCTGGTGGGCACCTTGCTGACCACGGGTTCGATGCGTGGCGGCGTGTGTTTCTCGAGAATCTTCTTCTCGACTGCCACGGTCTCACGACGCTGCTTCTTGGCGCGCATGCCGATGATGCGATCGATGGTGGCTGCACCCAGTTCGCGAAGCTTTACAACCACGAGAATGCTGATCCGGCCAATTTCATCCATCAACCGCAGCCAGGAGAGCCCCGCGAACAGCGTGACGCCGGCGAGAAACAGGGCGAGGAGAAACAGCGTGGCGCCGGTGAAACTGAAGGCCGATACGAGCCCCGCGCCCACGATGTTGCCGAGCCAACCACCGCTCGGCGGAACCGCGGCCTTGGCGGCCCCGAAATGTAGGCTGGCGAGTCCGCAGGCGCCGATGAGTGCCAGCAGGAAGCCGGTCCACACCACGGCGCGCTGACGGGCGTTGGCTATCTCCGGGTCGCGGCGATGCAGATAGATCCGCCAACCCGACACCGCGATCATGATCGGAAATAGATAGGCGGTATAGCCAAACAGGTTGTAAAGGACGTCGGCAATCCAGGCGCCGAAGCGTCCGCCGAGGTTAGCGACGCTGACGGTCGGGCCGCGATGCGACCACGCCGGATCCGTTGGCTGGTAGGTCCAAAGCGCGATCAGCAGGTAGGCTGCCAGTGCGGCGAGGAGATACAGCGCGGCTTCACGCAGAAGCCTGAGGAGTCTCGGAGTGAGCGGATTGGACGTCTTTTTCCAGGTCGCCTGGGACACGTACTTCCTTGCGCTAAGGCCTTGAACAGGCGCATTTTCGCCTTTTCCCGACCCCGGGACAAGGCGTCATCCGCCTAGCGCCTCGGAGACCGCCGGATGCACGATTCGGCCGCCCTGCACGTTGATGCCTGAGGCCAGTGCCGGATCCTTTAGACCGTCCGGTTCGGCCAGTCGCAGAACATAAGCCGCAAGCGACGTGGAGAGCGCCTGTGAAGACGTTCGCGGGACGGCGCCCGGCATGTTCGTGACACCGAAATGCACCACCCCTTCCTCAATGAAGGTCGCCTGCTCGTAGGTGGTCGGCCGTGTGGTTTCGATGCAGCCGCCCTGATCGACGGAAATGTCGATGATGACGCTGCCCGGTCGCATGCGCTTCACCATGGTTCGGGTCACGATCTTCGGCGCCTTGGCGCCCGGAATCAGCACGGCGCCGATCAGGAGATCCGCCGTTGCAACCGCTTGCTCGATCAATGGCTGGTAAGACGGCAGAGCCGTCACGTTCGGGCCAAGGGCATGCATGCGCTCGAGACTCTCGCGGTGCGGCGCAAACACCGTCACCTGCGCGCCAACGGCGGCTGCGACGGCAGCCGCGTTCCCACCGGCAACGCCGGCGCCCAGAATGACGACGTGACCACGTTCGGCGGTGGGCAGGCCGCCCAGCAAAATCCCTCGGCCCCCGTGGTGGGCATGCAACAGATTCATCCCGATCTGAATCGAGAGGCGCCCGGCAATGTCGCTCATTGGCGCCAGAAGCGGCAGCCGCCCATGTTCCTCGACCGTCTCGAACGCGACTGCCGTAAGGCCCTTCTGCCGCAGCTCTGCGGCAAGCTCCTGGGCCGCCGCGAGATGCAGGTAGGAAAACAGCAGGTGCTCCTCGCGCAGCAGGGAGTACTCCGACGGTTGCGGTTCCTTGACCTTGACGATCAATTCTGCGCCCGCGTATAGCGTCGCCGCATCTCGGACGAGGCGCACTCCGATCCGCTCGTACTCGCTGTCGGCGTAGCCACTGCCGAGGCCGGCGCCCGTCTCGATAAGTACTTCGTGGCCGTGGCGCACCAACTCCGCCGCGGCCGGCGGAACTAGTGCCACCCGCCCCTCACGGACCTTGATCTCTTTTGGAATGCCGATGCGCACTGCGTCTCCTTTTCCGGCCGCAAGCCTTCGCGTAACATAGCGCACGAATTCGGACGTTCCTACCAGGTCAGAACGGCTTCCGGTATTTCAATCCCGGCGTATCCCTTTCCACGGAGTGACCGCATGAGTAATACGGCCAAACACGCTCGTTTATTGATTCTTGGTTCCGGCCCGGCCGGTTACACCGCGGCCATCTATGCCGCGCGCGCCAACCTGAACCCTGTGCTGGTTACCGGCCTCGAGCAGGGCGGGCAGCTTATGACGACGACAGAGGTCGACAACTGGCCAGCCGATGCGGACGGCGTGCAAGGACCGGAATTGATGGAGCGCATGCGCCGCCACGCGGAACGCTTCAAGACCGAGATCATCTTCGACCACATTCACACCGCCGACCTGAAAAGCCGGCCTTTCAAGCTCGTGGGCGACGCCGGAACCTATACCTGCGATGCATTGATCATCGCCACCGGTGCCTCGGCGAAGTACCTTGGCATCCCCTCGGAGGAAAAGCTGCGTGGCAAAGGCGTGTCGGCTTGCGCGACCTGCGACGGGTTCTTCTACAAGGGCCAGAAGGTGGCCGTCATCGGTGGCGGCAATACCGCTGTCGAGGAGGCGCTCTATCTGTCCAACATTGCCTCGCACGTGACGGTCATCCACCGGCGTGACCGGTTTCGCGCCGAAGCCATCATGGTCGACAAGCTGGTAGAGAAGGCGAAGGGCGGCAATGTTTCGATTGAATGGAACCAGGAAACCGACGAGATTCTGGGTGACGCCAGCGGTGTGACCGGGATTCGCATCAAGGGCAAGGACGGCAAGAAAAAGGACATCGCGCTGCAAGGGGTGTTCGTCGCTATCGGGCACAGCCCGAACACAAGCCTTTTCGCGGGGCAGCTTGAGATGGCCAACGGCTATATCAAGACCAAGAGCGGAACCGACGGAAACGCCACCGCCACCAGCGTGCCGGGCGTGTTCGCGGCAGGCGACGTCCAGGACCATGTGTATCGCCAGGCCGTGACCTCCGCCGGAACCGGCTGCATGGCAGCCCTCGACGCCGAACGCTACCTGGAACAACTGACGGCCTGATCGTCAGCCACCACTGCAATGGGCGCCTGAGGGCGCCCTCCGCATTTCTGAGGCACCTGCCGTGCCCGTTGAGACCGCCCTGCTCGCCGCACTGGTACTGCTCTTTGCCTATCTTATTCGCGGCATCTCCGGCTTCGGCTCCGGACTGATAGCCGTACCGCTGCTCGCGCTGCTGCTGCCACTCACCTTCGTCGTGCCGCTCATTCTGCTGACCGATTTCGTGGCCTCGGCGATTCTTGGACAGAGCACACGCAAGCATATTCGCTGGAGCGAGATTCGAATCCTGCTGCCAACCAGTGCGTTGGGGGTTATTGTTGGCGCCACCCTGCTGGTTGGTTTGCCGGAGCGACCGTTGCTCGTCGCACTCGGTGTGTTTGTACTCGTTTTCGGACTACGCAACGCACTAAATCTTCACAGCGAGCGGCCGATCGCGCGCGGCTGGGCGCTGCCCGCCGGGCTTGTCGGCGGGACGGTAAGCGGGTTGTTTGGCACCGGTGGACCGCCCTACGTTATCTACCTTTCGCACCGTATACGCGACAAGTCCGAGCTACGGGCCACGTTCTCTGGCCTGTTCCTGATCGAAGGCGGCCTGCGAGTCGCCGTGTTTCTGCTTGCCGGCTTGCTGTGGCAGCCCCTGTTGATGTGGGCGGTTCCCGCCTCGCTGCCGCTGCTCGCCGCCGGGCTCTATCTCGGGAACCGCGTGCATCTCGGTTTGACCCCGACGCAAATGGTGCGCATCATCGGGGTCCTGCTGCTCGTGAGCGGAACGTCGCTTCTCTGGAAGGCCTGGAGCTGACGAGCGCGGCACGACACCGGACCACGAGCGTTTCGCACCATGAGCAAGCACGAGCACGATCCTGACGCACGAACCCTGTTTCGCAAAGCGGCAGCCGGCGCGAAGCCGATTGTCCAGGACCGTGCCCATCCACATCGATCCCGACCCAAGCCGGTTCCGGCCCAACGCCTGCGCGATGATCGCGAGGTCATTGAGAGTCTGCTGTCAGATGCATACGAGCCGAGCGACGTTGAGAGCGGCGAGGAGCTATTGTTTGCCCGCTCGGGACTGCAGCACGGCGTGCTGCGCAAGCTGCGCCGCGGGCACTACGCTGTGGAAGCACACCTCGATCTGCACGGCCAGACGGTCGCGCAGGCGCGCGAGCACGTGAGCCGGTTCCTGCGTGAGGCACGCAGCATGGGCAAACGCTGCGTACGGATCGTGCACGGCAAGGGCAAGAGCTCCACGGGCAAGCTTCCGGTGCTCAAAGGCAAGGTCAATTCCTGGCTGCGCCAGCGTGATGAAGTACTGGCGTTTTCGTCCTGTCCGCCGACCGACGGCGGCACCGGGGCAGTCTACGTGTTACTGCGCCGGCGCGATTAACCGGGTCCTGCGCTAGCGCGCAGAGAATCGCTCCACCCACACGAGCTCACAGGCGCCGGCCCCGCTGTCGGTTCGGGTGAGTGAGCTGGTCCAGTACCAACCATCGCGCGAATCTACCCGCACCAAATATCCGCCCACCCTCGCTATCTGCCCTACCCGGACGCGACCAATGGCATCGCCGATGTTCTTGTTGGCGGGGATCAGGTGCATATTCGCGCTGCTAACAATAATTTCCTGCTCGGGTATGGGCAGTACACTTGCGGACCAGATGTAAAAACGATTGGTTTGTCGAATCGAGAGATGCTTGAGCACCCTCTCGTCCGACATGCGGCCCCATCCTAGCGCCAGATCAACCGGCGCAAGTTCGGCCTCTCGCCCGAGCCGGTATGGCTCCTTCCCGAGCAGTCGCGCTTCGACCTCGAACCGTGCGAGCGGCGTTAACTGATATCCGGCATGCTGGAACGGTCGTGCACCGGAAGCGGGCTCCTGAATCGGCGCCTGTCCAGCAACCACGCCGGGACCATGCAAGAGCGGGCGCGCCGTCCACCAGTTAAAGATCCCGAAGGCGACCAATGCGGCCGCGAGCAACCCCCAACGCGACATGTTCAAGCGACCGGAGTGAAGTTGAACTAGTCTTTTCGCGCTACGACCAGTGGCTCGAGCAGCGCCACGGCATGCGCGGCGATGCCCTCCTCGCGCCCGGCAAATCCAAGTCGTTCCGTAGTCGTCGCCTTGACGTTGACCTGTGAGACGACAATGCCGAGATCGGCCGCGATGTTGGCAACCATTTGCGGGAGATGCGTTGCGAAGCGCGGCGCCTGGGCGATGATCGTGCTATCCACGTTTGCCACCTGCCAATCGTTCGCAGTCAGCAGCTCACGCACCTCGCGCAGCAGCAGCCGGCTGTCGACGTTGCGGAAACGTGGGTCGCTATCCGGAAAGTGGCGACCAATATCACCGAGCGCGGCAGCGCCAAGACAGGCATCGCAGATGGCGTGGATCAGGACGTCAGCGTCAGAATGCCCGAGCAGGCCTTTTTCGTGAGGAATGCGCACGCCGCCGATTACGAGATTGCGCCCGGCCACGAGTTGGTGGACGTCATAACCGTGCCCGATACGTAGACTCATGCCGACTCCTGCTGGCGAAGGTACAAGTCTGCCAGCGCGAGGTCGCTTGGCAGCGTGATCTTGATATTGTCGGGATGCCCGGCAACCAGCCGGGGTCGCAGTCCGATATGCTCGACCGCAGCCGCCTCGTCAGTTACCTCAACACCTTGCGCGAGGGCCTGTTCCAACGCCCGGGCAAGCAGGCCGACGGGAAACAGCTGAGGGGTGAGCGCGCGCCACAGTCCGGTCCGCGGGACAGTCTCGGTCACGAAATCGGCGCCATCCCCGCGCTTTACGGTATCGGCCATGGGCAGGGCGAGCAATGCTCCTGCATCGCCCGCTTGATCTAGCAGGCAATCAATATCCTCGTGGCGTACGCACGGACGGACCGCATCGTGCACGAGCGCCCAGTCATCCGCACCGGCCCGTGCGGAAACAGCTTGCAGGCCGTACAGGACCGTTTCGGCGCGCGATGCGCCGCCGGTATAGGTTCCCATGAATTTTGCCAGCGTAGGCCGTGTGACGCTGTCCGAATGCTTGTCTCCGGCGGCAATGCCCAGAAACACGCCCTGGATACGAGGATGTGAAGTAAGCCGCTCAAGCGTGTGGCGCAGCACAAGCTTGCCACGCAAAGGAAGATACTGTTTGGGAATTCCGGCCTGCATGCGCGTCCCCACGCCGGCTGCGGGAACGATGGCCCAGATTGCGCCGGAGACCGCCAAGCGCAAGTAGACTGCGGATCAGTTCTCGATGCCGACGTAGCTGCGGATGCGATCGCGCGCAATATTCGTGGGCACGCCCTGCACCGCCGCCACCTCACGCACGAGATAGCCGCAGGCCGTCTCAAGAAGCATCGATTCCTCGAATGACAGCCCGGACTCCTTCTTCCAGCGCATGAGATCTCGCACTACCTCGCCGAGCTCCAGGCAGGAACCCGAGTTGATCTTGCGCTCAATCTCCTTGCAACGCTCGGTCCAGTTGCCACCGGTCACGCGGCGTTTGCCTTTGGCGGAGAGTACCTTGAACAACTCTCGCAGCTTGCGGCTGTTGAGCAACGGACGCACGCCATTCTTCGCGATATTGGAACGCGGCATCTTGATGACCATACGCGTTTCCGGAATCGAGATGACGAAGCATGGTTCTGCCCGTCCCTCGACATAGACGTCTTCGATGGACTCGATGACACCGACACCCGCGGACGGATAAAAAACTGTGTCGCCTACTTTGAATCGTGCAGCCTGCTTTGCCATGTAGCCACCCCTATCGGCTCATCCTTGCGGGAGTCGACCAGCAAGTTAGTGCATTGTTTTACGGCGATAGATCAAATTATGCACATAAGTCTAGGCTGTGCAAGTAGTTTTCACTTTTCGGCCTGATGGGCGGCCGTCCGGTAGAATACGCCCGCCTCAAGGCCTACACGCTTGGACCGTGAAAAACTCCCTTTTGCATTCGCCGTTTAGACCACCGATCCCCGAACGGCACGGAACGCCGCAGGATTGGTTTGGGCTGTTCGGGAGCGCCCGAGGGCTCGTCGGGGTCTCGGTGGCGAACCTTCTTAAGGAGGCCCCGGTTCTGGTTGTGCTGCGTGACGCCCAGCATGCACGCCAAATCCACGATGAGTTTTCGTTCTACGCTCCCGCCGACCTGCCACTGCTTCACTTCCCGGACTGGGAGAGTCTTCCTTACGACAGTTTTTCGCCGCACCCGGACATCAGCTCCGAGCGGCTCGCGACGCTCTATCGACTTCCAACTCTGAAGCGCGGGTTAGTGCTGGTGACCGCAGCAACGCTGCTGCAACGCCTCGCCCCGCCCGGCTATGTGGCCGCACAAAGCTTCAGCCTGGAGGTGGGCGCGGCTCTCGACGTGGGGAGCTTGCGCGAACAGCTCGCACGGGCTTCCTACCAGGCCGTCTCCCAGGTCATGGAGCCCGGCGAGTTCTCCGTGCGCGGTGGACTCATCGATATCTTTCCCGCCGGCAGCGTCCGGCCGTTTCGCATCGATCTGTTCGATGAGCGCATCGAGTCGATCCGCGGCTTCGATCCCGCCACCCAGCGCTCGGCCGAGCACCTTCCGCACGTGCGGATGCTTCCGGCACGCGAATTTCCGCAGACCGAGGAGGCGATCCAGTACTTTCGTCAGCGCTTTCGGGCGCGCTTCGAGGGCGATCCACAGAAGGTGGCCATCTATCGTGACGTGAGCCAGGGTCTCGCGCCGGCCGGGATCGAGTACTACCTGCCACTTTTCTTCGAGCAGACAGTAAGCTTCTTCGACTATTTGCCCGCCGATGCCCTCTGCATGACCGAGGAGGGCATTGGCGAAACACTACGCCAGTTCATGCGTGAGACGAGCGAGCGACACCATGATCTCGGACGCGACCCCCAGCGCCCGATCCTGCGGACTGACGAACTATTCTTCGACGCCGAAACGATTGAGCGCCGTCTGGCGGAACATCGCCTGGTACGCTTGCGCGACCTGTCGGCGACCGAGCCCCCGAGCGCCAATGCCGATACCTTTGCGGCACTGCCACCCCCGCAGCTTCCCGCCGAGCACCGTTCTACCTCGCCGTATCGTGCGCTTTTCGACTACCTGCAAGGCTACCCGGGCCGCGTTCTAATCGTCGCCGAGACCGCGGGCCGAAGGGAAACCCTGCGCGGCCTGCTGCGCGACCATGGTGTGACGCCCGTCGACGTCAAAGGTTGGTCAGACTTCCTTTCCGGAACGGCACGGATCGCAATCACCGTCGGCGCCCTGGAAAGGGGGCTTCTGCTGCGTGAGCCGGCCATCGCGCTGATCACGGAGCCGCTGCTCTACGGCGAGCGGGCCGCTCAGCGCCGACGTCGGGAACGCGCGGCGCGCGACCCTGAAACAGTTCTTAAGAATCTGGCGCAGCTCGGTCCCGGCGATCCGGTCGTGCACGAGGAGCATGGGGTCGGCCGTTATCTTGGCCTGGTCAACCTGGATGTTGGCGATGGCCCAAGCGAGTTCATCGCACTGGAATATGCGGGCGGCGACAAGCTCTACGTGCCGGTCCTGTCGCTTCATCTCATCACGCGCTATACCGGCACCGACCCTGAGCATGCCCCGCTTCACCGCCTGGGTGGAGACGCCTGGGAGAAGGCACGCCGGCGCGCACTCGAAAAAGCCCATGATGCCGCCGCCGAGCTGCTTGAGGTACAGGCTCTGCGCACGGCGCGCAGCGGCCACGCCTTCCCGAAGCGCGATGAGGCCTACCAGGCGTTCGCGGACGGATTTCGCTTTGAAGAAACGCCCGATCAGACGCGCGCAATCGAGGAAATCCTCACTGACATGGAATCAGACAAACCCATGGATCGGCTGGTGTGCGGCGACGTGGGCTTTGGCAAGACCGAAGTGGCGATCCGCGCGGCATTTGCGGCGGTGCACGGCGGCAGTCAGGCTGCGGTACTGGTGCCTACCACGCTGCTCGCTCAACAACACTTCCAAAGTTTCCGCGATCGCTTTGCCGGTTTGCCGTATCGCATCGAGCTGCTGTCGCGATTCCGCTCCAGGAACGAGGAGCGAGAGGTGCTCGACGGTCTCGCAGATGGCAGCGTGAACTTTGTGGTTGGAACGCATCGCCTCCTTCAGGACGACGTCCGATTCAGGAATCTCGGTCTGCTCATTATTGACGAGGAGCATCGGTTCGGCGTTCGCCAAAAGGAACGACTGAAGCAACTGCGCGCCGAGGTCGATATCCTGACGCTCACCGCCACTCCCATTCCGCGGACGCTCAACATGGCATTGGCCGGCATGCGCGATATCTCGCTCATTGGCCAGCCGCCGCCCGGCCGGCTATCGATCAAGACCTTCGTCGGCGAGCGCGACAAGGGCCTCATCCGCGAGGCCTGCTTGCGCGAGATACGCCGTGGCGGGCAGGTGTACTACCTGCACAATGAGGTGCGCACCATAGAGCGCAGCGCCGAGGAACTTCGCGAGCTACTGCCCGAGGCGACGATCGAAGTTGGCCACGGCCAGATGCCCGAGCGCGAACTCGAGCGGGTCATGCTCGATTTCTACCATCAGCGCTTTAATATCCTGGTGTGCTCGACCATCATTGAATCGGGCATTGACGTCCCGTCCGCCAATACCATGATCATCGAGCGCGCCGACAAGTTCGGTCTGGCGCAGATGCATCAGCTGCGCGGGCGCGTCGGGCGCTCCCACCACCGCGCCTATGCATATCTTCTGATTCCCGGCTGGAAGGCCATCACGGCCGACGCGCGCAAGCGGCTCGAGGCGCTTGCGTCGCTCGAGGACCTGGGTGCTGGCTTTGCGCTCGCCTCGCATGACCTCGAGATCCGCGGTGCCGGTGAATTGCTCGGCGAAGCGCAGAGCGGTGCCATTGACGAGGTCGGATTCGCACTGTACTCGGAGTTGCTGCAGCGTGCCGTCGAGACACTTCGTTCCGGCGGAACGCTTCAACCGGCACTATCCGCTCCGCGGGGCGCGGAGATCAACCTGCATGCAGCCGCCCTGCTGCCGGAGACTTATTTGCCGGATGTTTCCATGCGTCTCATGCTCTACAAGCGCATCGCCAATGCCGACAGTCTGGGCGACCTGCAACAGCTCGAGGAGGAAGTGGTCGATCGCTTCGGGGTGTTGCCCGAAGCCGGCAAGCTGCTGTTTCGCGCCACAGCACTGAAGCTGCGCGCAATGGCGCTCGGCATCCGCAAGATCGAGGCGGGCCCAAAGGGCGCACGAATCGAGTTCAAGGAAAAGCCGGAGATCGACCCGGCGGCCCTGATTCAACTGCTTCAGGCAGCGCCGCGCGTCTACCGCATGGAGGGTCCGACCAAGCTTCGCATCATGTCCGAGCTGCCCGACGCAGACTCGCGCCTCGCTATACTCAACCAGGCGATGACGGCGCTGCACCCGGAATCGGCCACAGCACCGGCCGTACGCCATCGCGCGAAATAAGTCAGTCCGGTTGCGCTGGCTCTTCCATGGTTTCCTCGAATCGCAGCAGCCGCCAGTCGGCGAGACGCATCGGATAGAGAATTCCGTCAAGATGGTCGCATTCATGCTGCACCACGCGCGCATGAAAACCCTCGACCGTACGATCGATCTCGATGCCACGGGCATCAAAGCCGCGGTAACGCAGGCGCTTGTATCGGCTGACCTGGCCGCGCAAGCCTGGCACGCTCAGACAGCCTTCCCAGCCGTCTTCGCGTTCCTCGCCTAGCGGCTCAAGCACCGGATTGATGAGAACCGTGGTCGGCACCGGCTCGACATCCGGGTAGCGCGGGCTTGCCTCGAACCCGAATATCACGACGCGCAACGAGTCGCCGATCTGCGGCGCGGCAAGACCTGCTCCATTGAGCGCGACCATGGTGTCGAACATGTCCTGCACCAGCGCGTGCAGGGCCGGCGTATCGAACGCCTTCACCGGGTCCGCCCGTCGATAGAGCTGCGACTCCCCCATCTTGAGAACGCGACGAACGGCCATGGCTTGCCTCGAAAGTGCTCCCTGAATCGTCCATACTATAGCGCGCCGACGGAGACCCTTTCATGAAGCACCTGATTGCCCTGCTCACCCTCGCCTTCGCTTGCGCAGCCCAAGCCGCCACGCCCGGTGCCAGCACCAGCCTCTACAACGTGGAAGTCCTGGTGTTCGAAAACCGTATGCCTGGCCTCGAAGGCGGCGAGCTATGGGCACAGGAAAAGGTGCGCCCGCTCCCGGACGAGACAGCCACCGCTGAACTGCCCGGAATGCCCGAAGATTCCGAGTCGGTCATCGCCCAGGCCGCCGAGCAGATTTCCAAGGATAGCGACTACCGGCTACTGCTGCATGGGTATTGGCAACAGACCGCGGAAGCCAAGTCAGACACCAAGCCGATAAGGCTTACAACGACGGACGGTACGCTCGACGGACTGTTTCGCTTCTATCTCAGCCGTTTCCTGCACGTGGACGTCAACCTCCAGCTGCGCCAGCCCGGCGCCACGGCCGATTCGGCGCCGCTGGTGATGCGATTGCGCGAACATCGACGTATCCGGACGCAGGACGTGCATTACTTCGACCACCCACGCTTCGGCATGCTGGTGCGAATCACCCCAGCCGCGAAATCCTAGGAAGAATGAGATTGCGGCGTGTTCCGCCGCTAGTACGGGTCAGGCGTGGGGCACTTCGGGGATGACGGCCTCGAGCAGCGTACGGACCTTGCTCATGCCGCTGGCCAGATACTGCATGATTTCCTTGAGGCTGATGACCGCGGCGGACTTGCCGGCCGCGGGATTCACTACCATCGCAATGCACGCGTAGCAGAGCTCCTTCTCGCGCGCCAGGCCGGCCTCCGGCATGCCGGTCATGCCGACAATATCGCCACCATCTCTTTCGATCCGGCTGATCTCGGCTGCGCTTTCGAAACGTGGCCCCTGTGTTGCCGCGTAGGTTCCGTGGGGAATGACGGACAGCCTGGCTTTGGATGCAGCGGAAATAACAAGCGTCCGTAGCGACTCGCAGTAGGGGCTGGTGAAATCCACATGCTCCACCGTCTTGCTTTCCGCGCCGAAGAAGGTATGTGCGCGGCCCCAGGTGTAGTCGATAATCTGGTCGGGAATGACGATGGTCTCGGGCGCGATGAAATCGGGCGCGATGCCGCCAACTGCATTGACCGCTATCACGTTGCGCACTCCCGCCTCACGCAAGGCCCAGATATTGGCGCGGTAGTTCACCTCGTGCGGCGGAATCGTGTGTCCCGCACCATGGCGCGGCAAGAACAGGATTTCCCGACCGGACAGTTCTCCGAAAATCATTGGCGCCGACGGCTCGCCGTACGGCGTACGCACGACTTCACGGCGGAGAATGCGCAGATCCTTGAGCTGTGTCAGCCCGCTTCCGCCAATAATCGCGACACTCGTCATTTTCGAATCGCCTCGGCGTAGATCCCGGGCGCGTTACGCAGGTAGCCCTTGTAGTCCATGCCGTAGCCAAACACGTAGCGGTCCGGAACCGTCAGTCCCGGAAAATCAATGTGAACCTCGTTTGGGCGCTGACGGTCCTTTGTTACGAGAACCGCCTTGTAGACGACGCGCGCGCCATCACCGCGATATCGCTCCTCGATCCCGGCCAGGGTCGTGCCCTCGTCCAGGATGTCATCGACCAGCAGGACGGTCCGGTCCTTCGGATCCTGGTGCGGCCCGGAAATCCAGTGCAACTGCCCGCCGTGCAGCTTGTCGCCGTAGCGGGTGGCATGAACGTAGTCGATGGTCAGGGGAAACTGCAGCCGGGGAAGCAGCTTGCCAAACGGCACCACCCCACCGGTCAGGATGCACACCAGCAAGGGATTGGTGCCGGACAGTTTGGAAGTAATCGCGACACCCATTGCATCCAGGGCGGATTCGACCGCGTCCGCTGAATGCACCAGATCCGCCTGCTCGAAGACCTTCCAGGCTTGCTGCGGGCTGATGGAACTCAAGCGTGATGGGACCTGCGCTAGTACGTGAAGGTGACGACGTCGTCGTCCATAGCCTGGCTAATGACGTAGGCCCCACCGACTGTCTCTTCGATCTCGGGAATCAGCTCATTGCCCCAAAGCTCGAGTGTCGGTGTGCATACCTTGAACTTCACACCGGCCTCGTGGGCATCCTTGATGAAGTCGTACACGGTCTTGGGGCTTCCCTCCTGCACGTGTAGCTTTTCGGCTACGCCGCGAATAGCGAGCTCGCCGGCGCGCGCCGTAAGGATTACCTCTACCTCGTACTCCATGGCCGCCGCCACGGTGGCCTGAAAGAACGGTGCGCCCAGCTCGGCGGGATCAGAGGGATCCGTGTTGACCATCACAATCATCAGCTTCTCGGCCATTACAATTCTCCAGCATCCATCCGTTCGGATTCACACGTCGAAAGCGCGGCCATTATATCTGCGACCGGCTCGATTGCCACCCAAGTCCTGCCACAAGAGCACTCGCCCATGACATGCGCTGGCGTCACGGATCAAGCGACTTCAGATATGCGCGAAACCGGTCCTTGAGCTCCGGGTGGGCCAAGGCGTGTTCCACGGTGGCTTGAAGGTACCCAAGTTTGCCGCCGCAGTCGTAACGCTTGCCTTCGAACTCGTAAGCCAGCACCTGTTCGTGTTTCAACAGCGCGGCGATCGCGTCCGTCAGCTGGATTTCTCCCCCAGCCCCCGCCTGCACCTGCTCCAGCAGCGCGAATATCCGGGGGGTCAGGATATATCGTCCGACCACCGCGAGCGTCGATGGCGCCTCGTCGGGACGCGGCTTCTCGACCATGCCATCCAGCCTGTACAAGCGTGGGCCGATCGACTTGCCGCTCACGATGCCATAATTGCCCGTATCCGCACGCGGAACGTCCTGAACCCCAATGACGGAGCACTGGTGCTGTTCGTAGAGCGCCACCATCTGCTGCATGGGGCTGGGGTTACCGCTTATGAGGTCGTCGGCCAGAATCACAGCGAATGGATCGTTGCCAACAATCTGTTTTGCGCATAGCACGGCATGGCCAAGCCCAAGTGCTTCCGCCTGCCGAATATACACGCAGGTGACGTTGGCGGGCACGACATTGCGCACGATATCGAGCATCTGGGTCTTGCCGCGTGCCACCAGCTCGGTTTCGAGCTCGTAGGCCTTGTCGAAGTGGTCCTCGATCGAACGTTTGTTACGTCCCGTCACGAAGATCAGCTCATCGGCGCCCGCCCCCATCGCCTCTTCGGCCGCATACTGAATCAGCGGCTTGTCGACAATCGGCAGCATCTCTTTGGGGCTCGCCTTCGTAACCGGCAGGAAGCGGGTGCCCATGCCGGCGACGGGGAATACTGCTTTTGTTACTCGTGACATCCTGAATCCATGGTCGTTTCTGGGTCGGGCAGTTGCGCCAGTCCATCACAAGTATAGTGGCGAAGACGTGAAACGTTCCCCTCCCCCATTTGTCGGGTGCGGAAAGATGGGGTGAACCGCCTTCTTGCTGGCGATATCGATGGAGTTCCGCTCAGCCCCAGTGCCCATACCGGTCTCCCTGCGGGGGTCGACGACATCCTTCCGCGCCCCGGGAAGGATGGTTATACCCCAACTACGGGTTAGGTCGGCACGCCCTAGAATCTGTACCGCAACCCCCAAGTCATGAAATTTGATCCCACCTTGGGTGGAGCGATCAGACCGTAGCCGCCGCTTCGGTGGTGCACCTTGTACACTAGCGTGACAGCCGGATAATCGCGCAGCCCCCATTCGGTTTCATACATGCCGTAGAGCTGAAATTTGTAGCGCTTCTCCGGATTTTCCTCAGAGCCATCTTCGTAACTGGGCGTGCCATGCGCAATCGACGGGCCATATCCAATGGTCAATCGGAGCGTCACGCCCCAGAACTCGAGTTGCGTCAACTCGAGGACGTACGCGAGATCGGTCTCGAAGTTATCCTGCAGACCACTGTGTTTTACTTCGATGAGCTCGAGGCCGGTCTTGATGTTCGAAAGTCCGATCCAGCGTCCAGTGGACGCCAGCCACTCGGGCGGCTTGGTGTGCCAGCGATAGCTCAGCCCCCAGAAATACGTTGGCTCCCAGGCCAGATCCCCACTCAGAATATCCCCAGGTATCTCCAGCAGATTGGCGTCCACGCCCTGGCCGCGATAGACACTAATGGCATCAGCGTAAGCGCCTTCGTTCGTGGCTGTGAACAACAGCGCACACAAGAGCAAACTGCGCGTGATGTCGCTAGCGTGCATCACAAAGAATGCCATTGGTGTCGAACGTGGTTGAATGGCTGCACTTCTGTGTCCTTCCCCAAAAAGATTTCCAGGACACAGCGGCGCGAACCCGAAAACGATCGGACCGCCAGGCGACCGACTTCGCCTCAGGCGGAATGCTGCATCTGTCTCGCGGGCACGACAGTATTCAGTGGCGTCGGTTGAATCGGCTCACTCGAAGCGGTGTCGCTCTTCTCGTCATCGTCGATGACCGGGGAAGGGCTGTCTTCCAAAAGCACATGGTTCGGAAAGGAAGCCAACACCAAGCTGTCCGGCGCCTCCAAAGGCTGCGCAGGATTGAGCTCCCGCCCCAGCTGGAAGCTGCCAAACAGATAGTAGTTGCCGTTCACCTGAGTCTGTTCAATCACGAAGTTGCGGAAGCGCCGGAACAAATCATGATCGATCGGTTCCGGCTGTTGCCAGAACGTGGCAAGCGGACCTTGATGGGCCAGACCCGGCATATCGTAGATCGCCTGGCCGAGTACCTTGACAGGCGTTCCGTGCAACAGCGACGACATCCCGACCGTACTGTTGATCAGTATGGTACCGCGCGCATGATCCAGCAGCGAGGGAAGATGGACATCATGCACATAGTGCACGCGCGCAGCGATACCGTGTTCCGCCGCCAGCCGGGCAATCAGCTCCCCGTAGTCGCGAAAGCCGCGGTCCAGGGGGTGATGCTTGAAAACAAGGTGGGTGTCGATCGGCGCATGTGCCGCAAATGACCCCACCACTTCGGCAACGAACGACACGATCGAGCGGTAGGGGCTGTGGAACAGCACCTGCGCGTCCTTGTGCACCTGAAGCGGTACGAGGAAGAAGCGATTTGACAGCGGCCCGCCAAGCAGCGCCAGCGTGTTGCGCTCGTGCACGCGATACAGGTACTTGCGCAACCATCCCCGCACCCAACAAAGCCCGTGACGCATACTGAAGTACTGACGGTGATGACGGTAGTTCGGAAAACGCCGCCGCCCGAGTCGCCCCGCCAGTCCGTACAACGCGGCAAACAGCACGCCCGAGTAGACGGCACGCTGGCTCATTGACTGAGCGGGCGCAATGGGCCGGTCGGGCAGCGTCCGATAGAAACTCGAGTCGCTCGACAGCCCTGCGTGACCATTCACGGCGTTACGCGCGAGCGTGATGTAGTCGGGGCGCAGGTAACCTTCCTCGAAGACGAACACCTCAACACCCAGACGTCGCGCGAGACGCGCCGCAACGCGGTGGTAGAAGCGACAGTCGCCGAACAACACGACTGCGTCAATAGAGTGCCGCCCCATCACTTGCCTCAGAAAGGGCCGCCATCTTGTAGCGCTGGAATTGAATGTGT
>Ga0209427_10001079_pt1 | contig 30886 bp, 29 predicted proteins | sample DeeMarSWOR136_30_FD_187465 | JGI IMG/M metagenome (GOLD analysis project Ga0209427, IMG submission 187465) | Marine sediment microbial communities from White Oak River estuary, North Carolina - WOR-1-36_30 (SPAdes) (version 2) | ecosystem: Environmental > Aquatic > Marine > Intertidal zone >...
CAGACAGTGAGACATGTCAATCAATATTACGGTCCAAAAGAAAAGCATTATCACAAAAGAAAACAAACCCAAAACAAAGGCAGCTATCCCGAAATATTTACTGCGGTGTCTTGATATTTTAACCTTTTGCTCGTTTTCTTTTCGCTCTTCTTCGCCCATCTTTCAGCCTCGATAAAGCCGTAATTTCCCCGCATATATATAATATATTGTAATATTTCGACCGGCTAAAAGCAAAGATATTCTTGATTATGCCGTTGCCAACCTCTTCCACTCTGGCCATATATGTGCTACAATAAGAACGTTGAATCGGGAAAGTATAGTCATCTATTTGACGGGGCCTCTTATGTTGAAACAAAAACCTAATGCTAATGACGCACACCCGGAGAATCGGCCTTCAGAACCTCATACAAAAGTTTCACTTAGCAGCATATTTGCAATTATTATTTGCGGTGTGTACGTCCTACTTGCATTTGCCCTTCTTTCCGGCACTACTTTGACTTTTTTAATCTTTATTGGAATATGGTCTGCTTCCTTTCTCGTAATATATATCGGTATGCCGCTGGCGTGTCTCGTTTGGGCGATAAGCATGGGCTATCGTATTTTCATCCGGAAGAACAGACAGTTAATGATATGGACGGGAATAAAATATGGCATTATCGTTTTCGGTATAATGGGACTTGTGTTCTGGCTTTGGGGCCTGTATCCACCTCCGGATAAAACGTTCATGCTCGGCTACTGGATTCATACCAAGGTCTGGTTGGATGTCGAAGAGGTCCGAAGATGGATAAAAGAAAACCAAACATCTATAGATTCCAATACAAATGTGCCATTGGCACAATGGCCATTCTCCCTGAAGATGATATCATTGTACTCCGGCGGATTGAATTACGATAAGCAAAATTCAACCATAACACTACATCAAGGCGGTGCCTTTGTCCATTATTGCTTGACCGTCGCGCCAAAGCAAACACCTATACCGGATGGCTGGTGTGTGAAGAAGTTGGAGGACGGAGCATGGGTGTGGTGGGATGATCAATATTAACGGTGGTTACATTCAGCGTATTAATTCATAAATTCTCTAAATCGATAAACACTATCCGCTACAGGCCCTATGCTAAAGATTATATTCTTTTATCTTCCGGTAGAGCGTTCTCTCGCCGATGCCGAGAATCTTCGCGGCCTTTTCACGGTTGCCTTTCGTCCTTGCCAGCGTGTCTGCAATAGCCTGTTTTTCCAGCTCATTCAGCGATACTCCCCCTAAGCCGGACGGCGTCCCGGCCCCGGCCGCCAACTGTCGCCGCTGGTATATCTCCGGCGGTATGTCCTGAATGTCCAGCTTGTCCCGGTCGCACATTACAACCATCGTCCTGATACAGTTTCGAAGCTGACGAATGTTACCCGGCCAGTCGTAGTTCATAAGGATCATCAAAGCGGCTTCCGTTATACCGCCCACTTCCGAGCCGGTCTCCCCTGCCGCTTCTTTGAGAAAATATTCTACAAAGGCCGGTATATCATCGGCCCTGTTGCGCAGCGCCGGCAGAGTAATATTTACACCCTTGATTCTAAAGTACAAATCCTGTCTGAATTTCCTCTTTTCGATAAGCTCGGTCAAATCATGGTTTGTCGCGCTGATGATGCGTACATCAACCATAATCTGTTTATGCGAGCCAACCGGTATAACTATGCCGTCTTCGATAACACGCAGCAGTTTGGCCTGCATATTCAACGGCATATCACCGATTTCATCCAGCAGAAGAGTCCCCTTGTCGGCTATCTCGAACAATCCCTTCCTGTCGCTCGTTGCACCGGTAAAAGCGCCTTTGGCGTGGCCGAACAACTCGCTCTCCAGCAAAGTCTCCGTCAGGCCCGCGCAATTAATCGGCCGAAACGCCCTGCTCCGGCGTAGTGAATTGTCATGAATCGCCCTTGCCAGCAGCTCTTTACCCGTCCCCGATTCGCCTTCAATCAGGACGGATATATTAGTCGGTGCAACCCGCCGCAGCACCTCGAATATCCCCTCCATCATAGGGTTATCACTCCGCACACCCTCGAAATCGAAATCTCCTTCACCCGCTCCGCTCACCCTTGCTTGTCGCTGACTTGCGGTCATTGCCTTCTTGCAGGCCTGTCCCACAAGCGTACGAAGCTGGTCGATATCAATCGGTTTGACAAGATAGTCGTATGCCCCCCTTCTTATCGCTTCCTTACACGTATCAATCGTCGCGTATGCAGTTATGAGAATAATTTCTGTATGGCCGTGTCTCCTCTTTGCCTCTTCGAGTATGGCCAGCCCGTCAATGTCACCCTCCAGTTTCAAATCCGTTACAACAACATTAACCTGTTGATTGCGTACAATCTCCAACGCGTCCTCAGCACTATAAACAGCAATCGCCTTCACGCCTGACTTATCAAGCGCTTCGGCCATCCCGTCCGCGTGGTCACGCTCATCATCAACAACCAGAATTATGCAATCTTTATCCGACAAACTGACACCTCACGGCTTCTGTAGAGGCAGCTCAATGGTAAATAACGTCCCTTTGCCCGGCTCGCTGTCAACACTTATCCTGCCTTCATGCGCCTCGACAATCTTTTTCGCCGTCGGCAAACCCAGCCCGCTCCCCTGCGGCCGGGATGAATAATAAGCATCAAAAATATTCCCCAGCTTATCCGCGGCAATACCGCTGCCTGTATCGCTGATTTGAATCACTGCCTTATTCTTCCGACGGTCCGTCCTGATGAGCAGCTCCCCGCCGTCGCTCATGGCCTGCTGGGCGTTAATAAACAGATTCAATACCACCTGTTTTAGCATACCTTCGTCCGCCTTGCAAACAAGCGGCTTGTCATACAAGTGCTGCCGGATTATTATCGAATGACCGCGCGCCTGAGGAGAATAAAAATCTATCATATCGCTTACAAGCTCGCTTATATCAACGCTTGCCAACTGCAATTCCGTCTTGCCGATATATCGAAGAAAACCTTCCAGAATCTGTTCGAGCCTGTCCGTCTCTTTTTCAATAACAGCTATTTTCCGCAGCGCCCTTGTAAACTCCTGCCCATTATGTCCAGCACCAGCCTGCCCGCTTTGAGCAGACTTCGCAGCTTCCAATTCCTCCCTGGCCAGCTTAAGATTAATCTTAATAGAGGACAAGGGATTTTTAATCTCATGGGCAAGCTCGCCCGTCAACCTGCCTAATTCTTCAATTCCTATCTTCACCACCGAGTTCGCCGTCTAAATCTTTTTTTATACCTGCCTCACAAGTCAATCACCGGTATTATAAGGTTCAATGCTCTTTGCTCCCTCTACCGTTGCAATCTTGCCGACCTGAGTTTCCGGGCGGCATTATCACTCTTTCCCTGCAGGTTTCTGGTCTTTGGCTTCCGATTTTCGGTCTTTTTCCGCAGGTTTCCGGTCTTTGGCGCCCTTCTCAGCAAGAGCGGCTTTTCGAGAAAGTCTAAGCCGGCCCTGGTCGTCAATCGCAAGCAACTTTACCGGTATCAAGTCACCCGTCTTGCACACTTCTTCGGCGTTCTTGACGTAACCTTCGCTTAGCTCGCTAATATGACACAGGCCCTCAACACCCGGCGTAATTTCAACAAATACTCCGAAGTCTTTGACAGACACCACTCTTGATTTCTGATAAATCTGGCCCACTTTCGGAGGCGACGTCATTGTTTCGATAATCTCTTTGGCCTCGAGGTAACCATCTCCGCCGACACAGCTTATGTAGATTGTCCCATCCTCTTCAATCTCAATGGTAGTATCTGTTTGCTCCTGGATGCTCTTAATCATCTTGCCGCCCGGCCCAATTACCTTGCCGATAAACTCGGGATCGATTTCGATACTTATCAGCTTCGGCGCATACTTACTCAATTCGGGCCTGGGTTTACTGATAGCGGCGTTCATAATCTCCAGAATTTTCAGCCGGGCCGTTCTTGCCCTCTCCAGCGCTTCGACCATGACGTCATGTGCCAGGCCCTCAGCTTTGATATCGAGCTGGATCGCCGTAATACCATCAACAGTACCGGCAATCTTGAAATCCATTTCCCCATAATGGTCTTCCTCGCCCATAATATCTGTGAGCAATTCGTACCGCCCGCTCTCATCGCTAATCATACCAATCGAAATACCCGCCACGGCCTTTTTCACCGGAACACCAGCATCCATAAGCGCAAGCGAGCCGCCACAAACCGAAGCCATCGAACTGGAACCATTCGACTCGGTAATGTCCGAGATAATCCTGACAGTGTACGCGAATTCATCCTCCGGCGGCCTAACCTGTTCCAGCGCACGCTCGGCGAGTGCTCCATGTCCGATTTCTCTTCGGCCCGGCCCGCGTATCGGGCGTATCTCACCGACGGAAAAAGGCGGAAAGTTATAATGGAGAGTAAAACTCTGAGTATACTCTTCCAACAAACCGTCTATAATCTGCGCATCCCTGATAGTACCTAAGGTTACACTTACTATCGACTGCGTCTCTCCCCGCGTAAATAACGCCGAGCCGTGCGTCCTCGGCAGAACACCCACTTCACAATCAATCGGGCGAATATCTTCATAGCCTCTGCCGTCAAGCCGTTTTCCCTCCAACAGCAGCTTCTTAATAACAGCGCCTTCTATCTTGCCGATAATTCTTTTCGCCATCCCCCTGTCATATTTTGCCTCGTCACCATCATCGCCTTCGCAGTATTCCGTAAGAATCTGCTGGATCAATTCCGCCACAGCCGTATTGCGTTCCTGCTTGACCGGTATAAGCTTTAGCTCGTAGAGCTTATCCGATATCTTAGACGAAATCTCCGCCGCAAGCTGCTCGTCGGTCTCCAGAAGTGGGATCTCCTTTTCAACACCGACTTTTTCGTGAAGCTCCTCAATCAGCTCACATACTTCGACGTTGACTTTTTGTGCCGTTGCAATAGCCTCGGCAATTACACTCTCCGGCAGCTCTTTGGCACCCACCTCGATCATATTCATTGCATCTTTGCGGCCGCCAAGAAGCAGGTTCAAATCGCTGACTGCAATTTCCTTATGAGTGGGATTGACTACAAATTCCCCATCCACCCTGCCCAACCTGCATGCGCCGATGGGTCCCAAAAATGGAATCTTACTTATCGTAAGCGCCGCACTTGCGCCTATCATAGACAAAACATCGGGATCATTCTCGCCGTCAAAGCTCAAAACGCTCGCCATTATCTGCACTTCCTGCACATACCCCTCAGGAAACAGCGGTCGAATAGGCCTGTCAATCTGCCTTGCCGTCAAAATCTCTTTCGTGCTTGGCCTGCCCTCGCGTTTAATAAACCCGCCGGGAAACTTGCCCGCCGCGCTTTGCTTCTCCCGATAGTCAACGCTCAGCGGAAAAAAATCGATGTCCTCACTTCTCGGCGCCGCCGTCACCGCGGCAACAAGGACAACAGTTTCACCATATTGAACTACAACAGCCCCGTCTGCTTGTTTGGCGATTTTGCCGGTCTCGATTGATAAATTTCTGCCCCCAATTTGTCTTTCTACTCTACATACATCAAACATATACCTTTTACCTTCTTCTTCCTGCCGCCCGTCTTTACAATTTCGCACAGTCTAATCTTCATCTACTCTCTGTGTTTGTCGCAGTCCGTCTCTTATTTTCGCAGGCCGAGCCGGGATATAATGTCCTGATAGCGCTTAGTATCTTTTCTGTTGATATACTTAAGCAACGCTGTCCTGGTCCCGACCATTTTGAGCAAACCGCGTCTCGAGGCGTGGTCTTTGCGATGAATCTTGAGATGCTCGGTAAGATCATTAATCCGTTTCGTCAATATCGCAATCTGCACCTCCGGCGAGCCCGTGTCGTCGGAATGAGTCTCAAAATCGCTGATAATCTTTTCTTTTTCCTGCTTAGCCAACATTTTTTATACAAAACCTTTCCTGTTTATCCGTATCTCACATTCCCTTTGATTAACGATTCAAAATCAAACAAAAAAGAAGCTCGCGCTTCGCTAAACTTTAAAAATTCCATAAATTTCAAGCCCAGTATTGTAATAGGCCATTCCAGCTTTTGCAAGTCTTTTCTGCGATAATAAACATTTAAAATCCAAAATACCCGCCATTCCCACCCAAATAATACCGTAAATCACAGGCCTACAAGCCCAAAAACCGCTTCTTTATCGGTCTTATCCCGTTCTGTTGGCCCTTTGCACTAAAATGGGTTTTCCTCATTTAATTTCCCCGCCAATCCCGATTTCACAGCAAAATCCGTGCAAAAAAATGAGTTTCTGGTGCCTTTGTGAAAAATGGTGGGGATAATACTAATATAGTGATTATTTCAGTCATGACATCTTAGATATAATCACGAGAGCAATATAGTAACTTAAGCGGCTCAAAATCACAATTTTTGATTGACTTAATTCATTGATTCTAATATAGTTAAGTCTGACAAGGGGAAAGGGAGTGACCCATGTTTATATATTCATTTTTTTGTCGATGGATACGAATAGTGTTTGACTTGCAAGAGTGACTGACGTTTTGGGTGGAAGAAAACGCGACAGACCAAATCGAGTGACTATGGAAATGCTGAAATCTTTGGTAAAGAGAATGCTAATTGGTATAGCCGGATTAGCCCTGTTGGTTTATGCTAACGGATGCGACTTCGGTGCCCCAAGAGCGAGAGTGGGTTCCTTACCAACTCCACCACCAGGTCCAAGATTTTCAGACCCCAATAATCTGGGCAAACATTCGTATGGCTTCAATCCTTTTGAGGAAAACGGCATCGTCTATACTTGTAAGGCCGGCCATTTGGACATCACTCACCTGCGATGGAGTGCCGATTATACAGCGTATGCTGTAGGAAAAATTTATGAAACTCTAATGAACAAAGGCCGTGGATTTTCTTTTAACATGGCATTAGAGATTTCGACCCACGAGATTAGTTTTCGTTACCCGGAAATCTGGGATAATTTATCCAGAAAACAGAAAAACAGGATCGCACAGGATATAGCATTTGAAATCGGCCCCTATGTAACATTTAACGCAACGATATGGCATGAAATACTCACATGGTTCGGCGTTCACTTTGTAGGATTTGAGCCGCAGTTCAACTCTGCATTTTCCTGGGAGGACATTTACTCAAATCTTCTTGGAACTGAACTTGCCGTTGAGGCGCTTAATAACAAAAATTATGATTATGATAAAGCCTTAACATTAGCTATTGATAAAAAACTTAAAGAGCTTGATGTCCAGCCAAAAATTACTGCAATGCATGCATCAGAAATAATGAGAGATAAGTGGTACAAAGGTTACATTCTTGTCGATACAATAAAAAAGAATATTGATATTGGCTTGGATGATGGTCTTGTCAGGCCGGTCCTTGTTCCCGGTATTTGTGATGGCGCAGAACCGAAGCCTCTCTCTGTCCCAACAAAAGATATACTTAAAAAATACGGCTTTTCTATGAAGTATGAAATTCTGCCGCGAGAGTGGGAAAAAAATAAAATCCTGAAAATTGCATTTCCGAACGGAAATGGCTCAAAGATCCGGCCGGCCAGCCATTTCCCTGTTATTATGGATCACATTAAAAACGATGCCGTACAAACATACGGCTACGTTATTGATTAAAAGCATTTCTAACCAATCCAAAATTTCCTCACCCCTAATCCGCATCCCCGCCAGTTCCCGAATGCCGTAGTCGGGGGTTCAGTGCTTCTAAATTCTTTATTATCACCCCTAAATTTTTACTATTTATCACTCATCCTTAATCATTCACCCTGATTCCCGTTTTCTTTTTGATCACATCTGAATTATTTTCTGACGTAGACCTATAATACCTGTCTTATCTTTCCAAAACACTCCTGATTGACTGTTGAGCATCCATCCTGCAATTATTTCATTGAGCTGATACGGCTTTTGTGCTATAATCATATAAACAGTCCGGAAATGGGGGTTTACACCGGCAGTGGACTCATTTGACAATATCAGGAAAAAATATGCAAACAGAGGAGGTAACTATGGATGATTCTATCCTTGAAAACAATTGTTCTGATGCGGTAAAACAAATTGACGCCATCTCACTGCATTTAAGAGTAGAGCTTTCTCCGTTGTTGGCCAACCGCGTTAACTACGGCCACAACCGACTCATAGAAAGTTTAAGACATTTACAGGAATTGTTAGACAATCTCAGAGCTACTATCAACTATCAGGTTTTTGATTTGGAGGCCACACGCCGGGAAAACGATGATCTCATGACATTACTCAAGCATATAGACCGGCTTGAAAACCAACAGGATTAGTCTAAATAATGAGTTAGTGCTGCTTTTTCTGACACTCCTGTTATAATATCAACCCAAGGTTAAGCAAACAATCCGGCGAAAAGACATCCAGCCAATTAGGCCAAAAGATTAACTGCCAATCCCGCAAAAAGACGAGCAGCTAATATAAGGATACAGGATACCAGCTCCGCAAGTGTTCCAGGGAAAAGAAAATGGAGAAGTTTGTGTTAAAATTGAGCGTCATCGTGCTATTATACTTGATATTCTAAATACAGGCAACAGCAGGGCTATCGCGATTGTCCCGATGATAATGCCGAGGATTGTTATCATAAGCGGCTCAATCATCGCCATAACGCTTTTGATCGAGGATTCGAGTTTCTTCTCATAGAAAGCTGAGATTTTACCACAAACTTCACCCAGTTTGCCGCTCTTTTCCCCGGCACGAAGCATCTGGATTATACCGGGTGAGATTAACTGGTTTGACCAGCTGCGATTCTTTTCGCCGATTTGGGTACCTTCCACGCCCTGAGAAATCAGAATCGATTCCGATAGCTGGTATCCATCGCGAATTTTTTCATCAGTTGTGACCCAAAGCCGCTGAAAATAGTAGTTTTCACACGTGCCTCCAATCACCTCTATCGAGTCCAAAAGACTGACGCCGGTATCGATCATTGTCGCCATAATCCTCATGGATCGGGTCACAACCATATCGACAAACATCGTGCCCAATACGGGTGTCCGTATCTTAATAAAATCTATCACCCGCCGGCCCGACGTTGTCTGAGCCCAGTAATATAAGGCAACGGACACAAATATCAATGCCGTCACCACAACCGTCATCACGCGGAAATTACCCAATAGCTGACTGAATCCAATCAGCATCTGAGTGATTTTCGGCAGGGTGGCCTCTTTTGCCTCGTAAATTTTCGTAAATCTGGGCAAAACAAAGAACATCAATGTTCCCGTTGCCGCCACAGCCATTAGCGCCATAATAAATGGATATGTAAGCGCCCCTTTAATTCGCTTTCGAGTTTCGGTTTCGAAGCTTAGATATCCGCTGAGCACCCTGAGCATTTCGACCATTTCGCCGGACGCTTCCGAGGCCCTCACCATACTAATAAACATTGAATTGAACACCTTCGGGTAGGCAACCAGTGCATCTGAAAAATTTTCACCGCCCTTAATCGTCTCCGCCACTTCCGAAATTATCATCTTAAATGTGCCATTTTCCGCCTGCTCAGCGATGGCATCAAGGGCATCGCTAAGTGCAACGCCGCTATCAAGCATCACAGACAACTGGGTCGTGAACAGTATCAGTTCTGTCTGTTTTACCCTTGCCGTGTGGAGAGGTTTGAATGTTTCAAAGGTTCGATTTTCCGCTGGCTGAGCCCACTTTGGGATTGAGGTGTTTTTTGTTTCAAAATCCGGCTGTTCACGGGTTTCGCCAATCGTTTCTTCGGTTTTTGTTGTTAATACCGCCATTTGCCGGTTTTCCAACTTTTACTATATGCTAAACACTGTCTTTATCATTAATTGGCTGGGTTATTCTCAATGCCTCCTCGACAGATATAATTCCCGCCTTTACCTTTTCAATACCATCTAAATGTAAAGGAACCATTCCATTTTGAAGAGCCTTCTTTCTTAACTTTTTTAAGCCGGCCCTTTCATTAATCATCTCGGCAATTTCCTCGTTGGGCACAAATAGTTCCTGAATTGCAATTCGGCCAACATATCCGGTATTACGACACTTTTTGCAACCCACACCACGGTAAAAATTGTCGACTTTACCGCCCAATTCTTCAACGATTTTTTTAACACTGGCAGGCGGCTCGTATTCGGTCTTGCAGTTCGAGCAAATCTTTCGCACTAATCGCTGGGCCAAGACCGCTATCAACGAGGCGCTGACAAGATAAGGGGCGACATCCAGGTCCAGCAAACGTGTTACCGCCCCGGGCGCGTCATTTGTGTGCAAAGTTGACAGTACCAAATGCCCTGTCAGGGCAGCCTGAACCGCAATATTTGCAGTATCTTCATCGCGAATCTCGCCAACCATTATTATATCAGGGTCCTGCCTTAACAAACTTCGCAGTGCCGTTGAAAATTGAAAGCCCACGTTCTCCATTACCTGAAACTGATTAATACCAGCCATATTGCATTCGACAGGGTCTTCAACCGTACAGATGTTAACCTCTTCATTATTTAACTCGGCAAGAGCGGCGTAAAGAGTTGTATTTTTACCCGAACCGGTCGGCCCGGTAACCAACACTATTCCATTCGGAGATTGTATTACCTGCCTGAATAGCTGTAGGTTTTCGTAGCTAAATCCAAGCGACTCAAGATTGAAAAGAACCTTCTGCGGATCGATAATCCTGATAACCACCTTTTCTCCATAGTTACCTGGCATAACCGAAACCCGCAAATCGATGGGTCGGCCTTCCACCAGGACATGGATGCCGCCATCCTGCGGCAGACGCCTTTGAGCAATGTCGAGCTCGGCCATAATCTTGATTCGTGAGACAATTGCCGAATGCATCTGATAAGGCGGACAGATTTTTTCGTACAGCTTACCATCCACCCTATAACGAACCCTGAGCTTTTTATCATCCGGCTCAATATGAATGTCACTTGCATTTTCCCTTACTGCGTTATAAAGCAAATAGTTGACGAGCCTTACAACCGGCGATTGGCCCGCTATCTCCTCCAGATTGCTAATATCAGCGGTGCATTTTTCAATCAAAGTAAAATCATTCAATACCTCATCATCGATAATATCATCAATAACAAAAACATTGGCGGCCGGCAAATATGTCTGCAGCGTGGCCTTTATATCCTTGGCCGTAGAACAAACGATCTGAATCTTACAGCCGCTTATACGCTCTATCTCGTCCATCAAAAATACATTTGTGGGCTCGCTCACCGCCACTGTAAGCACATCAACTACTTTAAACAGAGGTAAAACGATATGTTCCTCGAGAAACTCCCTTGGTAAAACCATAAGTGTCTTCGGATCACATATTTTCGGACTAATTTGCGCATAAGGCACTTCATAAGCTTCGGCCAGTGCCGAAGCTATCTGGTTTTCCGTACAATAACCCATCTCGACGAGCAGCTCGCCAAGCAGCTTGTTGTGACCACTCTCTTTCTGTTCTTTTAGAGCCTTTTCAATCTGCTCGGCCGTGACGACACCACGGGCCAGCAGCAGTTGACCAAGCTGCATCTTGTTTTCCACTGCTATTTGGCTCATAGTTGACCCTTGCCCCTAAAATCTCGTCCCGTAAAGATAGGGTATATGAACAACACACAATTTCTACGCGAAACTCTTTACGGCCTCAGACAGCTCTGCATAACAATCGAACTCATTTTCAAGCCGAGTGACTTCCAGAATTTTCGAGCAGTTTTCATCAAGTCCTGCTAACCTCATCCCACGCTTGTTCTCGTTGCAGTAGTCCCTCGCCCACAATAATTCTTCCAGTCCCCGACTATCGATAAACGCCACTTTACTCATATCAAGCACCAAGCCGGTTTTGTTCGCGGTTATCACATTGGTGATGGTATTTTTTAGCGTTTCGACAAAATCGTCGTCCAGATCACCCTGCAATTCAACAACCGTAACATTATTGTAATCTTGTGTTCTAAGCCTCATCCTATTAGTGTCCCCACAGCAGCGATACCATATTCTGAGAAGCTACCACCATACATCCCGATAAAATCGGGACCATTCTGTATAATAATATCCCAGAGCCGATAGACGTCGCTGTCAAGAAATACCCTGGCCACTCTCTCATCGAACTGCGTGCCCATTCCCTTTTTTATCTCTTCAAGCGCCTGCTCGACACTTCTTGCATCCCTATAAGTTCTCTTTGATGTCATCGCATCAAAACCATCCGCCAGTCCTACAATTTTGCCAATCAGAGGTATCTGCTCGCCAACAAAACCTCCGGGATATCCTTTTCCATCGATGCGTTCGTGGTGATACAATACGCCCGGCACAATATCATGCATTTGTTTTATTTCACGTAAAATTCCCGCGCCTATCAAGGGATGCTTCCTTATACACTCATACTCCCGGTCGGTCAGCTTACCGTTCTTGCGCAACACCGCTTCATCCACCCCTATTTTACCTATATCATGGAGCAGGCCGGCCAAATAAATTCTGTGAATTTGCTCTTCCCCAAGCGGCTCTTCCTCGGCGAGTCTTTCAGCAATCCATCGCGAAATGAACGCAACCCTCTCAGAATGTCCCCTTGTGTACCGGTCCTTTGCATCAATACTCCGCGTCAGCGCTTTTAACGAGCCTATAAATAACGTTTTTAGGTCATTGAACAACCTTCCGTTCTCAATAAACACGGCACATCCATTCGCCACCGAGTTAAACAGTTGTGCATCCGTACTGTCGAAATCCTGCTTTCCGATCCTGTTAATGGCAACCATCAAACCTATTATGCGGCCGTCATTTTTGGTTCTGTTGATTTTATTTGGAATCGATTCGGCTTTTTCCTTTCCACACAAAGGTACGGCAATAATATTTCTTATGCTGTCCGGCCATTCATATTTGAAGGGAGAATCCACTTCGCTATCCAGCAACGCCTCTTTACCTCTGTTTATCTCCTCCGTCAACAGGCAATGTAAAACAGCCGCCATACGTTCATCTATATCTATCAATCCGGAACCGGCAGCAACAACCAACTGTTTTTCATTGTCTATGGTCTTTTCCAGCAGTACCGCAATACCCTCTACCTTGACAATATCAGTCAAGTTGTCACAAGCCATTTGCAGAAAGTTAGCGTCCGGCTCCGTAACCCTCATATTTATGCTGAGCTTGTGAAGCAGAACCAGCTCCTCGTAAACCCTTGCCAACTCCGTGCCGACCATTTCGATTTGTTCTTCACCTTCTACAGTTCCCTGAAAATACCGAGCAAAAAGGCCAAGCATCTCGCTAAAAAGGGTGCCGCGTATATCATACTGCGTATTATGATTTCCATCCTGCATAACAGGCAACGAATTATCACCCAGGTCAATCAAGGCCACCGCAAGCGGTTGACCACCTCTTTTTAGAACAGCCGCAAGGAACCTGCTATCGATTACTGATGTTTGTTGTTCTTTAACCTCTTTTTCAAGAATCGACGTACACCTATGAATTATCAGGTCCTTGTCGCTCTTGAATTTTGCGCCGTCGCACAGCAGTTCAAGTTGACCCTCGGCATTACAAACTGCAAAATTTACGCCGAGTTTATTTATTCTGACACCAAAGCTCTCCAATTCATTCAATTGCACATTGGTAAGGCTGGCACTTGACTTATTGGATGATAAGCCTATCTCGTATCTTGTATTCTGCATCTGTGATCCTGCTTCACTGATCACACCTGGCGACTAACTACCGCCCGGTGATATAAAATATCCTCGATGTTCTCTAATAATTCCTTCGGGCTGAACGGCTTGCTTAGACACTGCGAAATCTGCAAATCTTCTTTTTGCTGATCCTCAATGGCAAAGCTTCTGGCCGTTAACATAATAACCGGTATGTCTTTTGTCTGATCGCACCGGCGAATTTTCTCAACAAGCTCCAGTCCCGTCATAACCGGCATTTGAAAATCAGTAACAATGATATCCGGGTTCTCGCTACACGCCAGATTGAATGCCTCAGCTCCGTTTTCTGCAGTTATAACCTCATAATCGTTATTACGCAGCTTTATCGCCACGACATGAACGATATGTATCTCATCATCTACAATCAGAACTCTCTTTTTCGACATCACGCTCCTCCACAAATGTTTCCTGAACCACAAATACATCTTATCAGCTATCGGCGGGACAGAAACTTCCGCCGAAGGCGGATTCGATTCGGGGCTGTTCTTTACTATACTTTACTCATCACAGGCAGGGTTTCGACGACTTGCCTGGTTGCCAAAGGCAACTCGAAGCCAAACGTACTGCCGACACCGGGCTTACTGCTGACAAACACGCTTCCGTCGTGCACTTTCTCCACTATTTGCTTAACAAGGTTAAGCCCTAAACCTGTTCCTTTTGTCCATTCTTTGTTTGCACCAATTCTGTAAAACTTATCAAAGACATGCTCAATTTCATCTTCGGGAATCCCGATTCCCGTATCGGTTACACTTACTCGTATCAGATTTGCAGCCTCATCAACCTCGGTTTCAATATTTACCGAACCTCCCGAAGGAGTATACTTGACAGCATTACTGAGCAGATTAACAATAACCTGCGAAATCATATCCTTATCCGCATTTACCTGGTCGAAAACAATCGGCTTCTGCCAGGCAATTTCGATATTCTTTTCCTCGGCGTAGCTCCTTATCATTTGCATCTGTTCTTCGATAAGTATTGTCAGGCTGACTGATTTCTTTTCCACCTTTATCAGGCCCGACTCAATACGCGATATATTCAGGATATCTTCAATCAATCGATTCAACCTCTGTGCCTGGCCTTGAATCACTGAACAAAATTCTTTTATTGTCTGTTCATCATTAGCTTCACCATCAGCAAGCATTTCCGAATATGCAGTGATGGAAGCCAGAGGCGTTTTCAATTCGTGGGAGACATGGCTGACAAAGTCATTTTTCATCTGCTGAATCTGCTTTTCACGCGTAATGTCGTGCAAAACGGCGACGGTCCCGCAGACCTGCCGATTTTGGTCGTATACACACGAAATAATGCAGTCGTAAGTCTTCGGCTCGTGGTCTTTTAGAAACTCAATTTCCTTCCTTGCGGCCTGAGCCTTGGTTTGCCTGCTGCGGCTTAAGATATCTACAAATTCACTTTTGTCCGGCTCTACCAACCCGCCGAACGGCTTATGCTGTGAACGGGTAAAATCAAAATTGAATAGTTTGCCGGCAGCCTCATTTGCCATCAACAGCTTGTCATACTCGTCAACAACAATAACGGCATCACGTATACTGTATATAATCGCCTCAATGTGTCCCTTTTGCCTCTGTGTCAACCGCATCTGAATTTGCAAATCCTTAACCTTCTTTTCGAGCTCGCTTATTACATTCGAGTAAGCATCGATCTGCTCATTGAAAAGCCGACTCAATTCATCTATAATTGCATTATGGCTGAGTTTGAAATGAGCAGCATTACCGGGCTGAATTTCGAGACTCTGCCTTTCTTCTCCGCGCTCGAGGAAGTTAACCTTTTGTAATTTGTCTTTCTTTAGGCGTTTGACCATGGACGTGATCGCCCCGGCCAGTCTTGTCCAATACCAGCCAAGCCAAATCACGCCCACAGCCCCAATGATGTGGAACGCCGATGTAACGGGAACCCGCCACATATAACCGGCGAAACGCCCACCCTCTTCCACGCCAGAGTTCAGCCACTGGGCGAGGCCTCCGGCAAGGAGGCCAATCGCCACAACAGCCGTGACTATCAAATATAAGCTTCTTACCGATTTCACAAAGACAACTCCAATCCATCTTTAAACCCGTATCAGGATTAAATTTAAAGTGGATTTTGCCTGCTGTTTATCTTCTCATGAACCTTTCCGAATCTTTGCGTTCAAAATCCTCGAGCATAATCCTATCGATGTTCTGGTCAGCAGCAGGATCAGTTTCGTGGATGATCTTTTCCTTCAGCCTTATCGCCTCAAGGTATGTCGGGCGAAGTTCAAGTACGATATCCAGCTCCCGCATTGCGGACTCGTTGTCACCTTCAATGTAGTATTTTGCAGCCATCGCGTAACGGTCTTCGGCCAGTCTCGCTCTGCCTATCCACTGCAACTCATCCCTTGCGCCGAATCTCTTACGCCTAACGTCATCAATTCTTGCTTCGCTATTTGTCTCTTCCGGCTCATCTACAATGTGAGGCGTAAGCAGTACTATGATTTCCTGTCGTGTAGTTACGTCTTTAGTAGCTCTAAACAACCAACCTATAAGCGGAAGGTCTCCCAGCAAAGGTATCTGGCTTCGGTCTGTAACGACAGCATCTCTAAACAGACCGCCAATAACGATAGTTTCACCGTCTTTTACCAATACGTTTGTCGCCAGTTCCGTTGAGAACTCGTCGGGTATGTCATTATCCTTCAAAGTACCAATACTGTTCTTTGGATGGATATCCATCCGTATATAGCCATCGTCACCTATATAGGGCCTGAAAGAAAGTTTTGTACCGGTATCAAGGAACTTGACGCTCTGAGTCGTAGAGGTCTGCGTTTGTGTGGTTTGATCTATATAGCCAATCTTGTCACCGATGTAAACCTGGCCAAGCTGCTTATTGATGGCCAGAATTTTGGGATTAGCCAGTAACGTAGTGTCGGTTACGCCTTCCAGAGCCGTTATGAAGGCTGAAACATCGCCACTGCTGACTCCAACTCTCAAACCGTTGCCTCCAAAACGGGCAAAGCCGAACGTTTCAATCATTGAACCGTCAATGCCTGCTGCTATTTGCTGAATAGGCGTTTGAGCCGTAACCGCAGGATTAAACTCATCTGCTGCCTGCGCAACGGAACCTTCTAAATGTGTACCGGCCATAAAGTTCAAGTCAACGCCAAATTCCATTCCTTCTGTCAAAGTAGCACTTAGAATAGTAGCTTCGACCAGCACCTGTCTGGGACGAATATCCAGCTCTCCAAGCAGCTTTTCGGCCTCGGCAATATTCTCAGGATAGTCGAGAATAATCAGGTGGTCATTCAATGCCATAGTATCACCACCACCTGTGCCCACGCTAATAGACTCACCGGTAGGCACGACGGTCGCGGCAGGAGTACTGCCTTGAATGGTCCCGGCACCACTAAGCACCGGCTTGACGAGCTTCTCTGCTTCAGCAGCGCTGATATAGTAAAGCGTAAAGACCTTGTATACCATTCGATCTTTGTCTTCCATGATCGTTTTGAACTCCTCAGCAGTATACACCCAGATAACATCATCCCTCTCTTCGTACTTATACCTATTACCCAGAATCGCGTTAAGGGCGCTCTCAAATGTCATATCATAAAGAGTGGCAGCAGTAACCATCCCGTCCACTTTCGCGGAGGGAACAATATTTTTCTGGTACTTTGTTCCTAAAAATCGAAGTGCATCCCGGATTGTCATGTCAGTCTTGAAACTGATTGACTGAATGGGCTTTACCGGATCAGCTTCACCACCACTTACTTCAACACCTGCGGGCTCAATACCTTCATCTGCAACGGCCGCAGCCGGACTTTGGCCAACACCACCGACCACAATCGCCGCTATCACAGACAATACGAAGCCCCATACCAACAAATTTTTTCTGATTTTTACATTTTTTTCACAATACATAATTTACCTCTCTTTCTTTCTTAAACACTCTTTTTGCAACACACTGCAAAATGGGACACTTATTAACACTTATTCAGTAACTTCAACAGGCTTCATAACCTTCAACCTTATTTCCGCTTCTCCACATTTTATAACCACCACGTTTTCTGCAATTTCCACTACTTCACACTCATATTTATTACCTCCATTTCTGACCAGCAATTTGTCGCCGACCGACAGCAACTTACCATTAATAAAGGCCTGAGGATTTCCATCGAGCCCTATCGCTTCGAGCTTCAGCTTTTGTGCAATTAGCCTCACAATTTCTTCATTGCCATCTTTCGAAAAAACACCCACTTCTTTATTATCAGGATTTTCTTCATTTCTAATAAAGTTGCTCCAGCCGTTCGCAGCAAAAATGTCTCTTGTTAGCACATCATTACGGCCCGGAATTTTCGGCAACTCTATAAAAGATATATTTAATTCCTCATTCGAATCCAAGACATCCTGACCCATATTTTCCTTTCTCTGTGCTGCCTCAGCAGTCACTGGCGCCTTTTTCCCGATGACTCTGGCCCACATAAAAATCATCAAGGCAATCAAACACAAAGCTGTGACGGTCTTTTTCTTTTCCGCCGCCAACCGGCCAACAAGCCTATTAGCCGAGCTCACAGTTTTTTTCACCCTTCGTTCCATATCTTTTTACCCACGCTGGGATTTCGGCCTGTAATAAATAACCACTTTTGTCTGCAAACTAACTTCGCCGGTAAAATCGCTATCGTTGACAAGCTCAATATGCTCAATACGAACCAACCTGTCCAACCTCTGCATTTGTTTTTGAAACTCGAACACCTGAGCCAATGTACCTTTACACCGCATATCCACGGGTATACAGTTTAATCCCTTTACTGCTATCTCCTTGCCAGGCGCAATGACCTGTTCTTTTAGATTATGCTTACCCATCAAATCGGCAATCTGCTGCAAAAAGACGCCGAAGTCATTTTTCGCCGGAATATTTGCCTTATAGTTTTCAACTGTCGTTTGCAGGCTCAACAATTGCTCCTTGAGCAGTTGCAACTGTACCCTTTCCATCGATGCCTTATTGATAGCAAGTGTCTGTGCGGTTTTTTCCCGCTCTACGGCCTTTATTCTTTGGCGCAAAGGCAGATAGCGAAACAGCACAAATGCCGCCACTATCATTCCTGCCGAGATACATATCGCTATTTGTTTTCTTTCCTGAAACAACATTCTCACTTTATACCTTTTATAGTTCGCGATAATTTGCCAAATAACAACTTATCTCAAACTCACTTACCTGGAAACTCTTTCCGGTTCCCAGCTCCATTTGCCTGTTACGTGAAAATGACGGGTACACCCGGCAAAAATACGGCGACTCTTCCAGTTTGCATATTAAGTCCGCTATATCGCCGGCGTTTGTCGCAACACCGCTTATCACCACTTTGAATCGCACGTCACCAAGCGAAAGTTCATCTTTGCCTGTAATGTTACGACCGACTGCTCTGGCAGCAGTATTAGTTCGGCTGGAAGTTTTCTGCAGCTCGCCTTTGACAAACCTCTCAGCGTCGAATTCAATCTTGCTAAGGACAATATTATCATCAATCAAATAACTCATCTCAGCCAAGACACCTGCGACATCAATTTTGGAATCCATTTCCTCCATAAATTTCACTTTTTTTTTCAATTGGAGCACTTCACTTTTAATTCCTGCGAATTCCCTTGATACAGCTTCCGCATCGGCCTGTATCGCTTTCCTCCGTTCAATTTCGGCCCCGACCCTCGAAATCGAATGGGTGGCAACGAAATTCCACACAATCATTATTAAAAATACACCGCCCATGCCGAGCATCTGTGCGCGATAACCAATCTGCCGCTGTCTGCCGCTCTTATACCATTCCGGAAGAAAATCGATATCTTTCATAGCTATCCACTTAGTTTCGGGGTGCGGAAGTTACCAAACCCTCTTTTCCAAATTCCATGTCCCCACTCCAACCTTTGAGACCAAGCCCCACAGCAACCGCCCACTCACATAAACAACCCCGCCTGTCGCTATCGAAATTCAAGCTCATCATATCAAAGCCCCTCAACGGCTGAGCCAACTCAACCTCAACAGCCAATTGCCGCTTTAATACATCGAGCAATATTCTTTCGTATGCCCCTCCCCCACTAATGACAGCTCGCTCCACCTTCTTTCCTCTGAAAGTAACGGTATAATATCTAAAGCACAGTGATATCTCTCTTGCCAACTGCTCAGAAATCACACTTATCGCATCAACCATAACCTGTCGTGTCGATGCATCGAGTGTTTCCAAAGCCGTACCCCTGTTTTTAATATCCTCATGACCATCCTGAACCGCCGAGTTTTGACCGGAGCCCCAACGACCTTCCTTGGGATATGCAGGGTTATCCACTCTCAACTTTCCTCGAAGCATCTCTGCTTCGTTAATGCCAATTCCTAATTTTGTCGCGACTTCCTGGTTGAAGTTCTCTCCCCCAATCAGTATCTGTTTTACGAAACTAATCTCCCGGCCACAACCGAAAACGACGGTTGTAAACCGGCTTCCCACATCCACACAAACAACCGTGTGTTCTCTATCCTCCTGACGCTGCAGAGACCTTCCGAAGCACCTAAATAGCGCACATGGGACCATATCTATACCCACGGGCCTAAACCCAACCTCTTCAAGCAACTTAATGTGGTTTTTTATCGACTCATTATCTGCGGCAAACAGGATCAACTCGCTTTTAATTTCATCACCCTGATGGACATCCCCGACAATCAGATAGTTAATCGCGTCCTTATCCGGGTCCAAACCAAAACGCTGGGCGGCTTCCTTTCTTAAAGCCTTCCCAATCTTGTCGCTCTCAGCCTGCGCCAATCTCAGACTTGTTATTTTCAAACTGTCACTGGGCAAACAGGAGATCACTTTTTTCCCGCGAAAGTGACCTTCGGAAAACATTTGTTTTATCCGGGAAACAACAAAATTTCTTCTTTCCCCGGCATCACCGTTGATACGAGGATCAATTCGAGCTTTATCCGCGGCGAGAACACTTATGTGTCCTCCATTGATTGCCAATTGGATCATCTTGATAGAATTACGACCTATGTCCAATGCTATCGGCCGCTGACCCCGAGTTTTCATTTTCCAATTTATCATCAGCCTTATTCCCGTTAGTCCACAATGGAGATGAATCCCGTAACAGGCTCCACATTAATCGTTGCGGCCATTTGCCCGGCTTTCAGGGTGATAACACCACTGTTTAAGGGAGTATCGGTGGCGTTGTAGGGACTTCCAAGATAATCAAATTTAATCTCGCTGGTGCCATCAAAACTAACGTCCTCAATATCCACTTTGTTCAGTCTGCCGTCATTTCGAAAGTCTACAACGTAATAGAATCCTTTTTTCACAGGATGCTCAATTACGACACGGTTCTGGTTCAATATCCGGTAACTCTCTGTTGTCTTATCAAACACTACAGAAAAGCTCTGACCTTTGCTGATTGCGACAGTCTTGGCGTACTCCAGGTCGGCTGCAATGATATTGGCAGCGGACCGAATCTGAGAACTTGTCGCCGAAGTCAATATCGGTATCGCCGTCATCGCCGCTATTGCGACTATCACAATAACAATCACAATCTCTATCAGAGTAAAACCACCACTTGCAGCTTTTAAGTGGCCTCTGCCCTTCCCGCTGCAACAGCAACAGTCGTTATATTGCATACGTTGCATTCCACATCGCATTCGAGACATCAAACACGATGTATCACATATTGCGGATAATGGTCTTAAAGTTACCATTCTTACCTGCCTTATAGCTATACTTTGGCGCATTATAAAACCCTACCTTTCTTCTATTTTCGTCCCCTTTTAGACGCATCTTTACCAACCAGTAATCCAATACAGACAAGTATTTATCTTCACTAACATCTATTTGGTGCTGAGTCCGACAAAAACGGCCTTTTTTTCTCAAATTCAACAATTATTTGATTCACGCCGAAGGCAATACGACTGTCAAATCCCATACGTTTTCCAAAAAAGGCCAATAAAACCGATATACTTGTCAAGATAGTCTGATATGAACAATCGAACTACTTCGATATCACGGGAAGGCTGCGACGTGCATTTAGTTTTACTAATTTAATTCGAATTTTTTTTTAATTTCATCCAAAGACCGATAAGCATTAACCGTTCGTATTCAGCCATTAGTTTTGATTCGTCGTGAATTAAAAACCGTTTACGAACGACTGTGTAGTCACTTTTTATTCTCTTGTGATGCTTTTAAAAAATGCCCCACCGGCCGGTGTCCATCTTACGCAATTACCCGCTTCGGGCCATGTTTGAATCGCTGCTATCGCAGGGCCCCCAGTGATAACAATGGAAATCGAACTTGAAGCTGATCCCTCAATGCAACCATTGGCGATACACAATGAACCATTAATATTCATATCCTGGGCACCTGTACTGACCGTTATTCTCTGACCAATTTGGGCAAGCCCTGCAACTTCCAGCGACCCGCCGTCTTCTATCACTAATTCACCGCTCACCAAAAGAGCCGGAAAATTCTTCACAGCGCTAATCACATTATTCGTACCGCTTACCCTCAAGTTACCGTCAACCACAAGTGCACCTTCAATATTTACATTGCCCGTCAGTTTGATATCGCCGCTGCAGTAACGAATTCCGGCAGGATTGCCTGCGGAAGGAACAAAGTTACCGGCCGGATGAATGTTGGCATCAACAATATTCGCTGGATATGTTGTCGAACCAATATAATACGTGGAGCTGAAATCACCAACCTGAAGCCCGGGCCAGGTTACAGGCGATTCGGTAACCGCTTCATTTTTCTTACCCGTAATATTTGATAAGGTTATGCCGCCGGTCGCGAAAATATCACCGTCGACATAACCACTGCCTGATAGATGGCCACTACAGTAGACATCTCCGTGAACTGTTATTCTCTGTGTAATTGCCGCGTCCCCACCAGCCCATAACGCAATGCACGGGTCAAGCCTAAGCTCGGCCACTAAACCGCTGCGACCTACTCTCTCACCGCTCTTTTCTCTGTAAGCAGTGCATGTTATCTGATAATTACATTCGTCAAGCTTAACTACATTGACATCATAGTAATCATTACCGCCCGCCACCAACTGCTGTCCTGCATCTCCCTGCCAGTACTCAGTATCCACGTCCTGCGGACTAAGTATCAATCCTCTTGCATGCTCCAATCCTGATTCAGCCAAATGAACCATTTGAGTTTGCAATATCATATTCTTACCACAGGCCAGTTCGACATCGCTTCGGGATATAAAGCCGAGTGATACAACCGTTATTACCATAACGATAAACAGCACAACAAGCAATGCCGCCCCTTCTTGCCTTTTTCTTTTAAGTCGTTCCATTTTTAATCATCGTCGCTGTTGATAACATCGCCACTATCGCTGAGCAGATGTCCTGACCAGCCATGAAGGGCTGCGTTTATCTGATACCGGCGAACAACGCCATTTTCAAACAAGTCAAAGGACAGACTTACCAGTTTACTCCACGGCGGGGACGAGTCCAAAACTATCTGAGCATTACTGCATTCCGGCACCAGTGTCGTCTGTCTCTCGTCACACATAAGAACCAACTCATCTTTGGCCGTACCACCCAGAATACTGCTCAACGTTACCAGCCAGTCATCGGCAGAAGGAAAGTCCATCAACTTGACATAATTTCGTCCCGTTCCCATCTCTATATAGACCAGTTCCTTTGGATTTATCTGGCCATTGCCATTGTCGTCGGCGCGCCAAACAGCCAAGTCGTCGCCGGTCATTCCGCAAATAAGTTTGCTGTGGCGAATCAGCTCGGAAATCCTGAGCGTAGCATAACGCACGTAAGCTTGTGCCCGGCTCGTATTATCCGTGACATCATTCGCCGTGCTCACAGCAAAGGCGAGCGTTACCACCGCAGCAGAAACAATGCCAGCTAAAATAAGGGCCAACAGCAGCTCAACCAGTGTAAAACCCTTACAACCAAAGGCCGATGATGTTCGTTTTCCCTTTTTCATCTCTCAACCACTCACAAGTCTACTGATTTTAGCGATTTCTGAACCTCGATAATATACTCGAACGATAATGCGAATGAATTTCAGGTCTCCACCGCCGCTTTCCTGCGGCATATAAACGTATTCACATACCACGTCTCTGCTGAAGTTGGCGTAATTTGAATCAGTAAACACAACTCCGCCGGCATCCTTAACCTGACCCTCCGGTTCGGCATACCCGTCGTATCCGTCTATTATCTGCTCGAATGGTGTATTTACAATCTCCTCTATCAAATCACCGGCGAGCTTGGCGGCCAACGTCCTGCGTGTGCCTTCAGCCCGTACGGCCGCACCGCTCGTAAACGGCAACAGCACTCCAACAGCAGCAATACCCAACACAACGGTTGCTATCATCGCCTCTGCAAGGGTAAATCCCTTTCGCTGTCTATAATTACTCGTCATTTGACACTTTTATAATTAACAACCAATCAAAAGGGGCCGACTTGCTATCGGCAATCGCCTCAGTACGGTCAGCCCATTTCAAAACCTCAACTTCAAAAACAACATCAGTCGTTCACAATATCGTCTTTCTAAGCCGGAACATTAATTTTCAAAAACCTGCATTATGAACTCAGCATAATACCATCGAGTATTCCCTCTCATCGTCCTCTCCCGAATTTTCAAAAAGGCTGACCAGCTCTTGGCTACTGCCTAAAGCTGGTCAGCCTATTTATTCAATTATTGGCCGAAACAATGTCGGCACAACTTTCATGGATTAATATCCGGTGTGCCAGTCAGCTGGATCCAACGGATTTGCCTTATCGTCATTAGGCTGGAACAAACCGGCATCAACACCGCTGGTGACAAAATGCCAGCCGGTACTGTTGTCTCCCTGGCCCACTATTGCTGTGACCCCTTCCGAAACGGTGGCAAAATCGTTGAAAGGATTCGGCGGAATAGCACGCATGTAAGGTCCGAACTTAAATGTCGGGTCGGTGCCTCCGCTCGTATCCACCACACCATCCTGGTTGGTTTTGCTCGTCATCGCCGTTACAAAATTCTCGCCCTGCGTTCCAGGCAGCATGTCGTTGTGGTGAATCTTGTACAACTCAATCTGTGATCGCACCGCCTGAAGGTCACTTGTTAAAGACGATTCCTTAGCTTCAGTACTTGCACTGGTAAACTGAGGAATCACGATGGCAGCCAGGATGCCCAGAATGACCACCACGATCAGAATTTCAACTAATGTAAAACCCTTTTCCGCTTTCATCTTTTTGCCCTCTTTAAAAATTTAACCTTTTTTCTGTTCTTTGCCACACCAAGTGACAATTACATTTTTTCTCATTAAGCTGTAAACACAATCGCAAGAATTCCAAGTACACCCAAAACAATTAAAACCTCAATCAAAGAAAAACCTTTTCCAACTACTACTTTCATTTTCTCTCCCTCTCTTAAGTGATATTGCACACACCTGATACACAAGTGATACAGTTCAATCTATCGACCTAATCGAAACGGGACTTAACTGCACCTTAACTTTTCTGTTCGCTCTTTGTGTTTCCTCCTAAATTATGATGGTTCAAACATACCTTGCGAAAAAACTTCAAGATTTTCACCCGGATACTCCACCGATAGTCCGAAAAACATTTCAGCTTGTTTTCTTCCGCGAGTTCTATTCAAGTATCCAAGCAAAATATAAGAAATAAACCTTACAGTGCCAAATTTTCAGACATGAGAATATAGAATGCAGCGTGATTATCGAGTTGTAATACCCGGTCTTCGGCAGGAGTACAACGACGAAGCAAACTATAAATAACAGCCTCTAATCAACAATCGATGTAGCCGGGTGCGTTTCCGACGTGTATTTTTCTTTTTGTTTGGCCGGCGTGTTGAAGCTCTATCTGAATGTAATGAATACCCTGTAGGGCTGATTCGATTTTATCGGCCCACTCAATCAAAACAACGGACTTTGGCCGGCAGTATTCGTCAAAGCCAAGCATCTCGAATTCGGCAATTGAATTCAACCGGTAAGCATCTATATGGTACATATCCAGCCGTCCTGCATACTCGTTAACTATGACAAATGTGGGACTATTGACCTGCTTACTATCTTCAGCCCCTGCGCCGGCTGCAATGCCTTTAATCAAATGCGTCTTGCCGCTGCCCAATAGCCCACAAACACCTATCACTTCACCGCCTTTAAGCTGTGAGCCTATCCTTCGACCAAGCTCTATCGTTTCATGTGGTGAATTAGAAATAATGTCCAAGCCCATAGTGTGCAGCCAATAATTAAATACCTCACGTACTCACTTCCCCAATTGAGCAGGATAGTAATAGCCCATCGTCTGAGCGACTACTCCCATGCGATATTGATGGTCCTGCATAAGACACGGACGCCGGTCGGAGGTTGGTATAGTAGTGGTGTAGATGCGAAGTTCTCCTTTCAAGGCGGTAATCACCTCCTCCCGATAGTCACCCAGGCAATCAACAACCGCGATGACCCGGCCTTTAATCGGCTGTATCGGTTCTTTGCCCCAATCGCGAATCGCTCCGGATACGACCACTTCTTTCTGTGGGTCCGCATCCCACCAGACCGCGCGTGGACTTAAGCTGCCACTTTCATTGAACTCTATTAGCTTGCCCTTGGCGCTATAGAGCCAGCGCTGCTTCAAATCTCTCTCACCTGCAAAGACTTCCATACCCGGTGAATCCGCGAGGACGTCACCAACCATGCCCTGGCCGTGAACATGCCGCGTGGATTCCTTGTGGGTCCAAAGTTTGCGGCCGGTCCTGGCATCAACCACGCATATCCCATCAGTTTTCTGACGTGTTTCCATCCCGTAAAAAACCTCTAAGCCGGGATTGGTCGGATCAATATCAGCTACGTAGCAAACATCGGGATGTCCCATCTCTGTAGTCCACAGACCTTTGCCATTATCATCCAGCACGGCCGAGCCGATTACCAGTTCATCCCGCCCATCCCGGTCGATATCGGCAGTAATCAAACCATGCGATCCTTGCCCGCGGTATCTTGCTTTCTCCTGCGGTGACTCCCAGTACCAGATCCGTTTGAAATCTTTGTCAAGGGCCTGAGTTTTTATGAGATTATACGTGCCCCGCTGCATAATCAAAGACGGCTTTTTTCCATCGAGATACGCTACCGTGAGAAAATTCCGGCAGTAATAGTTATAACTGGAAAATCCTTCCCTGCTGAGCCAATCCGTTTTTGCAACAATCTTTCCGGTTTCGCCGTCAATTTTGACAAGATATTCAGGGCCGCTTTCGACGTGCCCGGCTTCTTCCCGGGGGTCTCCCTCGCCGGCCTTGCAATAGACCTCGGCTTTGCCGTCTCCATCGATATCGTAGACTATCCAGGGTGAATACCAAATCCCCGCCTCTATTGCCCAGCCCATATCGTATCGCCACATCATCGTTCCATCCAAGCGATACGCTTCGAGTTTGTAGGTGGTGGGGCTGCGTTTCCAGTAGCCCGGCTTCTGATAAGGGTCAGTATTAAAATTCGGCTGCTTGATGATAAACTCATACTTTCCATCACCATCCAAGTCACCGATACCCACCTTCTGAAAATCATAATTACCTTTCAATGGAATGGTAATATATGGTTTCGGAAATACACCAACAAAATCTAGCTTTTGGGATTCCTTAAGGTTTCTATCCTTACTGAATCTGTACAGCGCATAGCCGGCCCATAGCTTTGTACCCTTTTGCTCCTTATCGACAAAGTTTGCTTGCCGATATGGTCGGCCTTTCGTTAGATTCGTCCACTGATCAGGGACGGACAAACCATCCGGTACACGCATAACTGTGAATGCCATATCAGGCGGGTCATCAGCCAGCAACCGCCAGCTTAAGAATACTGAGCCATCCTCGCGTTTAAGGGCCACCAATCCACGGTCCAACTTCTCTACACCTGATGCTACTGTGTAAAGAGCAAGAACCAATGAAAATCCAACTATCCACGTAACTAATCGACATCTCATGATTCACGTCCTCCTTTCAAATGGTCGTATCCCCCGGGTTGTAAATCTCTAATCACGCCGTCAGACATTTTCATCTGCATTTTTTTTGTGTCGGTAACCTCCCCTATTTGTGTTATCGGTATCGAACCATGCCATTTCTTTAATAACATCCGGCAATCTTCTTTCGAAAGAGTAAAAAGAAGTTCAAAATCCTCGCCGTCGTTCAGAGCAGAATTTAACGGATTTTCACCTTTCCGGGCATCATCCGAAATTGGAATCAGCTTCGCGTCAATAATAGCTCCTACCTTGCTCGCTTTACAAATTCGGTTCAAATCACTGCTGAGTCCATCGCTTATATCAATCATTGAATTTAGCGTTACAATTTGAGCGATTTTTATTGCCTCCTTAACTCTCGGCTCAAATTCAAAATGTTTGCGACTAACCGCACCGCCCAGCGAACTGGTTACGCAGATACTATCGCCGACTTTCGCACCTGACCGCTTAATCGGTTTACTGCCCGCTAATCTGCTGAGCATGGCCACGCTTATAACGAAGGGCTTATCATCACTCCAGCAAGTAATATCACCACCAACAAGCTCACAGCCAAACTTCCGGCCAGCGGCAGTAATTCCTGCATGAAGCTGCTTTAATTCTGTCCGGCCATACCCTTTCGGCATCGCAACAGAAACAACCGCAGCTATCGGTACTGTCGCCATCGCCGCACAATCGCTCAGGCTGACCGCCATTGCCTTATATCCAACTTGCTTTAAGGTCACTTCTTCAAGATCAAAATGCACACCGTCCAGCAGCATGTCCGTAGTGACAAGAACCGATGAATCCGGACCCAACTCAATCCTGGCCATATCATCACCAATCCCTATGGGAAAATCCGCTTTGTTTAGTTTGCTCTGCTGAGCAAACCAGGCGGTTATTTGATCTTCCGCTTCACTCATCACTTTGCCAATTGCTTTTTCCAGTATGCAATTTGCTCTTTTGCCTGCTTAGGCCCTGCAGCACCCTCGGTAGCGTATTTAGCCACGACATTTACGGCACCAATGCTTTCGTACACATCCTCCTCAATCAGAGGTGAATACTTTTTGAACTCATCCAGGCTAAGGTCAGCTAATTTTTTGTTCGCCTTTTCGCAGGAAGCAACCAATGACCCGACAATACCGTGAGCCTGGCGGAAAGCAACGCCCTTTCCAACCAGATACTCGGCCAAAGCAGTGGCATCCAAAAATCCTTCTTCCAATCCGGCCGAAATCTTCTTCGTATTAAACTTCGTATGTGAAACAACTGCCGTAGCCATATCCAATGAAGCCCTGATCGTATCAGCCGTAGAAAAAATGTGAATCTTGTCTTCCTGCAAATCGCGATTATATCCTGACGGCTGGGCCTTTAGAATGGTCAGCATAGCCATTAACGAGCCATAAACACCGGCGGTCTTTGCGCGAATCAGCTCAAGCACATCGGGATTACGCTTTTGAGGCATCATACTCGAAGATGTACAATAGCTATCATCTACCCGTACAAAGGCAAATTCATTTGAAGAATAGATTATCCAGTCCTCAGCCAACCGCGAAAGATGCGTCGCGATAAGCGCACAATCGAAAATAAATTCGGCGCAAAAATCCCTATCACTGACCGCATCGATACTATTGTAGCTGATATCTGAAAAACCCAACTGCTCAGCCGTGCTTTCTCTATCCAACGGCAGAGTCGAGCCGGCTATCGCTCCACTTCCCAACGGTGAAATTTTAAGCATCTTCCTACAGTTTTTCAGACGAAAAAAGTCACGTCTAAGCTGCTCTACAAAACTAAGCAGATACATCGCAATAACCACCGGCTGAGCACGCTGAAGATGAGTATAAGCCGGCATTACATCCTCAACGTATTTGCCCGCTAATTTAACAAATGCTTTTTGAAGACCGTTTATCCTGCTTTGCAGGACCTCTATCTCATCCCGCATCCAAAGCCGAATATCGGTAGCAACCTGATCATTGCGGCTTCTGCCGGTATGCAGCTTCTCTCCGGCCTCACCGATTTTCGCCACTAACGCCGCCTCAATCGCCATGTGAATGTCTTCACAGACCTTATCGAATTTGAAATTTCCTTCTTCGATTTCCTCTGATATCTCGATAAGACCGTCTTTAATCTTTTTCAGTTCAGCTTTCGATATCAGCTTCTGCTGAGCCAGCATCTGCGCATGAGCAATTGAGGCCACAATGTCATACTTATACAGCCGCTTGTCGTAGGACAGCGACTGGACAAAATCGACCATCAGCGGCTCCGGTTGACCGGCGAGCCGTTTCTCCCAGCTTTTCTTCGATTTACCCATTGTATAGACTCCAAAAGCAATGCCTTTTACTACCTCCTAATAATACGGACCGTGATAACCAGTGTCAAGACATCTTCGGTACTTGTACCTTGCAATCCGTACCAATGGGAGTTATCTTACCTTCGAATAAAATGCAAACAAAGACAATTCTGACAGACTCAAGTGAAAGGGATTTTCATGAACGAAACAAATGAACATCTTCAGAACGAAATAGACGACTTGAAACAGGAATTAGAACACTTCCAGCAGGAAAAGGAGCGTGTCAGAGCAATTATAGGCCAAATCGGCGGAGTCCCAAAATTCCGTACCAAACTCGTTAACGCCGTATTTATTCTGGTAATCGCGGCCTCTGTAGTTATTTCCGTGATAGCCGGCGAAAAACTGCGCCTCTTGATGATTGAGCTGGCGACCGTAACCCTATCGTTGAAAATCATATATCTCATACACTGCCAGATGCGCATAAACCACTTTAAGTTCTGGATACTGTCATCAATCGAATGGCGTCTTACGGAAATGAGGAAGGAGCTAAAACAGCTAAAAACCTAATTCCACTCCTGTACAGGATTTTTTAGTAATTCACGATTGGCAAATCAGGCAAGTCTTTTCCTGATGATATCCAATTTTCCAAAACAAATAAGCTCATCGCCTGAAAGAATTTTTCTACTTGCGGCAGGATTAGGTATGGTATTATCGTCACGAATTATGGCAAGAATCGTAATATCATCCTTTCTGAGTCCGGACTCCGAAAGCACCTTACCCACTATCGGATTACTCTCTGAAACCTGAATTTTAGAAACGCCGTACCCCCCTGTCGCCAGTGCCAGTTCCTCACGCGACACAGACCTAATAATATCTTTTTTAATAATACGTCTTCTCAATGAATCGGTCAATTTGCGAGCCAGTTTAGTATTGGTAAATACCTTGTAAATAATATATATCGCAGCCAAAATTATTATGAGGTTTATCCATGGCTGCAGCCAAGACGGAACGTAAGCCGGCACAAATGGTATCGACAGCCTTGTAGCTCTCGGTCTTATCGTGTTGGCAAAGGTCGCAATC
>Ga0209427_10001081_pt1 | contig 30852 bp, 30 predicted proteins | sample DeeMarSWOR136_30_FD_187465 | JGI IMG/M metagenome (GOLD analysis project Ga0209427, IMG submission 187465) | Marine sediment microbial communities from White Oak River estuary, North Carolina - WOR-1-36_30 (SPAdes) (version 2) | ecosystem: Environmental > Aquatic > Marine > Intertidal zone >...
CCAAAAGGAGTGCTGCTGCATGGTCCGCCTGGATGCGGAAAAACCCTTCTAGCCCGGGCAGTTGCAAACGAGTCAGAAGCCAACTTTTACTCCATAAATGGTCCAGAGATAATGAGCAAATTTTATGGCGAATCAGAGGCCAGACTCCGCGAGATGTTCCAGCAGGCTCAGAAGAACGCACCCAGCATCGTCTTCATCGACGAGCTTGACGCAATCGCGCCTAAAAGAGAAGAGGTAACTGGAGAGGTGGAGAGACGTGTTGTGGCTCAGCTTCTCGCTTTGATGGATGGACTTTCGGGAAGAGGATACCTTATCGTCATTGGTGCCACAAACAGACCTGAAGCCCTTGACCCAGCTTTGAGACGACCTGGACGCTTCGACCGGGAAATCGAGATTGGCGTACCCGACAAAAAAGGGCGATATGAAATAATGCAGATACACACCAGGGGGATGCCGCTGAAAGCCGATGTTGACTTGGAGAAGCTCTCCAAAGTAACTCACGGTTACACAGGAGCAGACCTCTCCGCTCTGAGCAGGGAAACCGCAATGAAGGCGTTGCGCAGATACCTGCCCGAAATAAACCTAGAGGAAGAGCGTATCCCCCCCAGCGTTCTGGAGAAAATGGAGGTTCGAATGGAGGACTTCCTGAACGCCTACAGGGAGATCACGCCGACGGCCATGAGGGAAGTGTACATAGAAGTGCCTAATGTTCGCTGGACGGACATTGGCGGATTGGCAGAGGTGAAAGAGGATCTCATAGAGGCTGTGGAGTGGCCGCTCAAGAACCCAGAAACTTTCACTCGAATGGGCATACGTCCCCCAAAGGGTATTCTGCTTTACGGACCTCCGGGGTGTGGAAAGACCCTGCTTGCTAGGGCAGTGGCTACAGAAAGCGAGGCAAACTTCATAACCATAAAGGGTCCAGAAGTGTTTTCTAAGTGGGTAGGCGAATCGGAGAAGGCTATCCGCGAGGTTTTCAGGAAGGCGAGGATGGCTTCGCCGTCTGTGATATTCTTTGACGAGTTTGAGTCTCTGGTTCCGGGAAGAGGGATGGGTTACGCTGACAGCGGAGTTACAGAGCGGGTCATCAGCCAGCTGTTAACCGAGATGGATGGGCTTGTCTCTTTGGAGGATGTTGTTATAATCGCTGCAACAAACAGACCGGACATAATTGACCCTGCGATTCTCCGACCGGGAAGGTTTGACCGCCTGATTTACGTTCCGGAACCCGACAACGACAGTAGGACGGAAATCTTCAAAATCTACACAAAGAACATGCCGCTGGCAAAAGATGTGGATCTGACCCAACTGGTTACCCTAACGAAGAAGTATTCTGGAGCGGACATCGAGGCGCTTTGCAGAGAGGCTGGACTGTATGCGCTGCGGAGTGACATAGAAGCCAAGGAAGTTACTGCCGGTGACTTCAGAAAAGCCACCGAAAAGATTGGGCCCTCAATAATGCCGAACATGGAGAATTGGTACAAGGGATTCATGAAGCATGTTCGACAGTTGAAGAAGCCCACGACGCCGGTGGCGTAGAAACATAATTTGGGAGTGAAAAGAAATGACGATGAAAAATTGGAAGTCTCATCCCCTCTACACGCAGATAAAAGAGTTACTGGAAAGGAAGGGGCCAATGACTGACGTTGAGTTGTACGATTTGGTGAAGGGAACACATGAAGGCGTAGGATTCAGCGAACTCAACAAGACTCTGATGCGGATGGAGATTGAGGGAAAAATCTATGTGTCAGCCCACACCAAAGGAAAAAGAAGAGTTGAATTAATCCAGCAGAGCTGAGGCTGTCCTCGCGCCTCTTCGGGGGTCAGTCTTCAGCCAGCGTCTGGCGGTGCAGAACTTTGGGCGTAAATTTGAGAGTGCTGATGCCTAAAACAAAGGTTGATTTTAAGAGCCTGAGCGGAAAGTCTGTAGCCATCGACGCATACAACACCCTTTACCAGTTTCTTGCAATCATCCGCCAGCCAGACGGCACACCACTAAAGGATCAGTCAGGCAGGATAACCAGTCACCTGAGTGGCTTACTTTACAGAACCGCTAACTTGGTGGAGATGGGAATCAAGGTTGCCTACGTTTTTGATGGTGCTCCCCCAGCACTCAAGGAGGTGGAGATTAAGCGCCGAGCCAAAGTCAAGGCGGAGGCTCTTGTCAAGTATGAACAAGCCTTGAAGGAGGGAAAAATGGAGGAGGCTCGAAGCTATGCTCAGATGACTTCTAGGCTCAAAGATTACATGGCAGAGGATTCGAAGCGGCTTCTCACCGAATTGGGTGTGCCGTGGATTCAAGCGCCGTCTGAGGGCGAAGCCCAAGCTGCTTATCTAACAAGAAAGAGAGCCACTGACTACTGCGGCAGCCAAGACTATGACAGCCTTCTCTTCGGCGCAACTGCTCTGGTGAGAAACATGACTATAAGCGGCAGACGCAAGATTCCGCGAAAGAACGTTTACGTCGAAGTTGTACCTGAGACTATAAAGTTGGATTATGCTCTCAAAGAGCTGGAAATCACCCGCGAACAGCTCATAGATGTTGCCATGCTGGTGGGAACAGACTTTAATCCTGACGGCGTTAAGGGCATAGGACCGAAAACTGCTCTGAAATTGATAAAACAGCATGGAAGCATCGAAGAGGCGCTGCCGGAGCTGGAAGGTGCCGAGTTTCCTGCTGAACCTAAAAGAATACGGGAAATCTTCCTTAACCCAAAAGTTACGGACAACTACAAGTTGGAATGGAAGGAACCTAACGTCGAGGGTGTGGTAGACTTTCTTTGCCGCGAAAGAGACTTTTCCGAGGACAGGATACGCAAAGCATTAAGCAAAATGACTGCCGGACTGAAAGAAGCAAAAAGCAAAACAACTCTGGAAAGCTGGTTCGGCTAGAGCCCAGTTACGGTTGGAAACCGTGTTTGCCGATCAGCGGAACGAAGGCGACTCCTCCCAAGTTTTCCTGAAATGTTTTTCCGTTCTTTTTTCTGACGCGAATTAAGCTTTGGTAGAACTGCGCTCCGCCCACAGGAACAAGAAGGACTCCCCCATCCTTTAGCTGCTCAATTAATGGTTTAGGCACTGTTGGACCCGCCGCAGCAACGAAGATACGGTCATAGGGCGCCTCCTCTGGATACCCCAAGGTTCCATCCTGATGGATTATGGTAACTCTGTCTCCATACCCTGTTTTGGCGATGTTTTGGTTGGCGAATGCAGCCAGCTCGGCTATTCTTTCTATTGTGTAGACGTGTCCCCACGCCTCTTTAGGTGCGTTGGAGGGAGCCACAATCTCAGCTATGGTGGCGGCGTGCCAGCCTGAACCCCCGCCCACCTCTAGGACTTTGTGTCCAACTTCCAGCTCAAGGGCTTCATCCATTATGGATACCATGTTTCGCCCAGCTGACCGCACTGTGTCAACTGAGAGGCGCGGAAGCTGTTTGCCCTGAACCTATAGGAAGCGGACAATCCGATGCTGCACTGGCTTTCACGTTTTCGGGAAGAAACGGTTCCCGAGGCACCTGGCGCAGCGCCCTGATGACATTAGGCGACCTGAGGATACTGCTTCTAACCAGTCTCTGAATCAGTGCTTCCCACTGCTGACCCATCCTTCACCCCCACTAAATATAGGAAAACACGCGCCTTAAAATCTAACCCCTCCAGATTCTTCAAACCCAGAACATCAGGCGCCCTAAACAAAACATCCGTAAACCCCCACGAACTGCAGAAGGCAAAACTCACCTACCATGACATGATGGGGTGGACTGAACAGGGAATCCCAAAACAGAGCACATTAGAAGAACTGGACATAGCATGGGCAGCAAACAAAATCTCTGCACAATAACTGAGACTAAATTAATACTATAGGGTTTGGGGGTTAAAATTTAACCTCAAACACAAATATGTCATAATTTTGTTCAGTGGAGACCAGAGAACTTGTAGAAATCGGAGAAAAAAGGGTGTCATCGAACGAATCCGTGTATTGCATCGTAATATTTAATAAAACGTTTTGTGTACATCCTTATAGACACTAATCAAATTTTACCCGGTTAAGGTGATAAATAGTGAGTGATGGTATCCTAGTCTTTGAGAGACAAGTCCTTTCTTTAGCACTTGTTGAGAAGGAATTATATCAGTTGTACACCAATTTATCTGAAAGAGTTGAGGACCTGTCCGCTAAAACCCTGTTCTCCTATATAGCAACTGACAGTTTGAAACATTCCACTATTCTAGCAGCAATAATTGACGAAGTTGACGGCACGAAAGCACAAGAACTTGATTGTGAAATGAACATCCTATACACCAAAGACTTGATTAAAACACTTTCAAAGGATATAGCAAAAAATGAGAGAATTAGCCGAGAAGAACTCATCTCGTTAATCGACACGCTGGCCGGTTTTGAAAACTTGCTGTTTAATGAATACAAAAAAGCTTTTCGTTTAGAATACAGAGGCTTTAGCAAACATGAACCAGACAAAAATGATGAAGCAGACCTGAACATTTTAACTTTGATTGTCGGCGATGAAGAACGCCATCAAAGAATATTATCTGCAATAATCACTCTTTGTGACAAGAAATTATCTTTCAAACATGATGCCCCAATTGTAAAATATCACAATCCAGACTCTTGGTATGTACCACCCAGAAAACAAAAACCATGAAAATCTGGTTCCTTTCTAGCCAACACTAGATTATGATCCTGAAAATTCGGTAAACTCAGAAAGATATGACATCCTCATGGAAGTTAGGATATGCCTAAAGAAAACATATCAACCAACTTGAAAGGAAACACTCTGCGGGTTTACTGGTTTTTGTTAGAATGCCCCAACAATTCTTCTGGTCCCCGTCAGATTCAGAGAGAACTGGGATTCAAAAGTCCTGCCTTGTCCGCGTATCATCTCGACAAACTGATGGAGTTAGGTTTAGTTAACAGAATTAGAGGTGAGTATCAGGTAACAGAAGTTGTTGACGTCGGCGTTCTTAAACAGTTTACGAAGATAGGAAGCTTCATGGTTCCCAGGTATGTAACTTATGCAACTACGATAACCATACTTTTCGGGTTCTTTCTCACTCAACTTAGAGAAATTACTTTCTATAGTCTTTTTGCTTTAATTTTTGGAACCATAAGTACCGTGATTTTCTGGTACGAAACATTCAGAGTCTGGCGAAGCCGACCTTGAAATAACTGAATCCAAAAGCACATTTGTTCTATTAATTGCCTCTAAGCGCCTCTCGTGTTCAATTAGTTGAACAGGGTGTTCAAAAACGTTTTCTTATATCTTACGATTTCAATGTTATAGTTGGTGATTAGAAATGGAGAACGGAGCAAAAAAAATTGGGTTTAGAGTAGCAGCTGGTTTCTTGGTGGCTATAACAATAATCTTAGCGGTTTTCGCTTCAGGAATACAATTGCCAACCGTAAAAGCCAAAACTGGAACTTTGACAGTTTTGCTAACCGATGCACCTACAGACCTAGAACACCTGAATATTACAATCAGTAGCCTTTCAGCACTTAATGTTGATGATTCAGAAGAAAACTGGATCGAACTAAATTTCGTTGGTGGTAAAGAATCGGTATATTTTGATCTTCTGGCGCTTTACAACGTTACTATGGAACTGTCATCCCAAGAAATTCCGGTTGGAAACTACACTAAACTGCGAATGAAAATAGAAACTGCCAATGCAACCAAAACCGATGGCGAAATTATTGAAGACCTTCAAGTTCCATCAGGAAAAATAGATATCATTATACATTTTGAAATAGACAGCGATGAAACTACATATCTACTCATTGATATGGAAGCTGACTGGGTTGCCATCAGTAGAAGTAGCCGTCTCAGACCCGTATTCAAAGCCACGATCGCGGAGCCACCATCAGAAGGAGAATCGGAGGAATAAGAAATGCTGTCCCTGCTTCAATCATTTTTTTCTCATCCCGAGTTTCTGGCGCCTACATTATGGGTGACCTTTGGATGCACATTAGCATGGTATTTGCTTTCGGCAAAAAGATGTCAAGCGATTGATACTCAAGAATTATACTTGCTATGGAAGACTCATAAACAATTTGATCAGTGCACCGCTAACGAGTTTGAGCCAGTAATGAAAGGAAATAAGATAGTTGGTTACAAATGTGAATGCGGGCATGAGCATCTTCAGGAACGTCCAATAATAAATTTTGGAGCCTAAACCCTTCATCCACATATTTTTTGGGGGAAGGGGATGGGCAAAGAAATCGAGACATTGGAGGATTTGAAAATAGAGCTGGCTAAGATGGGGTACTCCGAAGAAGCAATACAAGAAATTTTCAAGTGGATTCCCACCACCAACAAGTAATCAGTCCCCCTTTTTGTTAATGATAAATAGGTCATTGCCTTGACTTTTTGATTTCTAAATCATAGTTAATTCAAACTTAACTAAGCCTTTCCGAAAAGATGTCTCTTCTGCACGCCATGCTAGTGACGTAGTTTAGACCGATGAAGAGAGCTTCTTGTTAGCTCTTGGTTTTCTAGGAAGAAAGACTGACAACCACAATTCAGGTTTACAATCTTCTGGTTGATATACCTACTGAATATAGCAAGAACTTGCTTTCAATAGTTATTGTGCAATGATTGAGTTTTAACCCCAAACCCAAACAGTCATTTTTTCTTAAAAATTGCTGAGATTGTGTGATTTTTGGTTACATTTTCAAACTTATACGTACGAATTGCCCCTAAGTGATTGTTTTTGTCAATAACCACATCTTCAATTTTGTATCCCGGGTCTGCAGCAACAATGAAAACTGTGCTATCCCCACCATAATCTATTTTCTGTTCCGTGTTAGGACTAAGTATGCCACCCTTGTTAACGATTGGTTTTATTATTCTACTTCCATCTCTTCGCTTCCTTACAACAATAGGTATTGCCATAGAAGCAGGGACAATGAACCCTGATACAATAAGAACAACCATTTCAAAACTAAAACCAGACGAGATAGATTCTGGCACATAATATCCATGAAATGTTAGGGGCTCGCTTATTGTCAAGGTCGAAGAAGTGTTGCCTTCTTTCAAAACATATTGTTTTTCACCTTTTGTTGTTTCAATAGTTGTTGCGTAACTAAAAGTAATAGTATCTCCAGCGTTTACCCAAATTGCAACAGGAAGTTCTTCAATCGATCTATTGCCGTTGACAATAATTTCAATAGTTCCTGACACCTCTTGGTCCATCCCATTTTGACCGAAGATAACAAGGTACTGAGTCTGGTAAACAGCGGTTAAAGTTAAAGACCTATCTACAGTTTCTGCTTCGCTTTCACTAACCAAAACTTGTCTAACATTCCCAGCAGCATTGACTTTGATTTTTTCAAAATTTCCTTTAACAGGGGTTCCAATGTCAACCCATTCTTTTACGTCATTGGTCTGCTGCAACGCATCACCCACTGTGTTGTAGGTAACCTCATATTGAGTTTTCCAATTTGCCACAACAGTTTTTGGACCATCTATTATTATAGGGCTACTTGTCGTTTCTGTACCTGTTGCATCTCCTGTCCAACCAGTAAAGATCTCTCGTTTGCCATTCTTGCTGGTTACAATGTTATCGGTTACGGAAACAGACACTGTTGCCCCGACATCATACCATCCTCCTCCAATGGTCTGACCAACCTCTGAGTCTACAGAAAGAAAGTATTGTTCTTCCCAAATGAAGGTGACAATATGGTTAGATTGAATATTAGTTAGGACCAACTCTCTACCCGAAACAAAAGAACCATCATCTAAAGCATATCCGGTGCAAATCCAACGATGATCTTTTTGGCTTTCTGGATTTGTAACTGATACAATAAAATTATCGCCAGCATTAACTTCTGAGGAAGGAGTAGCTTGACCATGGGAACTTACAACATCAATAGAGTATGTTGTCGTCTTTTCTGAGAAAATAGCGCTAATGGTATGATTTGATGTGACAATTGAAAACGAATAACTTGCCGTTGAGCCTACCGAATTTCCATCTACTAAAACATCGGATACGAAATAGCCAACCTCAGGGCTAATAGCAAAAATCTGAGAATCTCCATAGTTCACTTGAATAAATCCAGATGGATTGATTGACCCATGTTCACTATCTTGGGCTGTAATCGTTAGAACTTTCAGTGCAAAATTTGCTGTGATTGTAGTATCTCCGGTTAGATCAGCTAAAGTGAATGAACTGACTGCACCTATGCTTGAGCCATTGACTAAAACGTCTGCTATGTTGTAACCTGTGTTAGGGGTTATCGTGAAGGCTTTACTTCCTCCGTAAAGGATTAAGAGAGTTCCAGTTGGGCTGATTTCTCCTCCTGGACTGGATGAAACCGAAACACTAATTGTGGATTGGTTTGTTACAAAAGTTGCTACAATATTTTTGTTTCCATCAATTGTTAGGTTGAATGGATTAAGGGAACCTGTCAGGTCGCCACTCCAAGAACTAAAACTCCAGCCAGAAGCCGGATTTGCCGTCATTTGAACAACGTCACCGAAATGGTAGCTGCTCTTTTGGGGATCTAGGAGTATTGAGCCGTCTCCAATCTCAGAGACAGAAACAACATAATCAATCGGACTAAAAGTGGCAGTTAAAGTATGGTTGGCGAAAACGTTAGTGAAATTATAAGATGTTGTTGGGCCAACTGAGATTCCATCTACTAGAACATCGGATACGAAATAGCCAACCTCAGGGCTAATAGTGAAGAATTTGTAGCTACCTTGAGCGATGTCGCATGTTCCAGGATTGATTATACCGTGAGAGGTCTGAATCACTGTAATAGCTGAAACCGGTGTTGATGTTACATTTACTTCTGTTTCAGTCGAGTTGACACTTGAACCTGTGTTATCAGTTATTTGAACAAAGAAGGCCCAAATTCCGGTTATTGTGGATCCCGAGAAAGTGTATGTAGCTGAGTTTGAACCAACGGAAGTGAAGTTTTGTCCAGGTTGCTTCTGATACCATTGAAAAGTATAAGGAGAAGTTCCGGTTGTGATTTCCGAGCAATTTAGAATCGAGGACTGGGCTTTTGGAACTTGGTTTGGGGTTGCTGATATTGTAGGGGCTATCAATGTTGGGTTGAGTGTGATGTTGATGGTGTTTGAGGTTATTGTTTGGGGAATAATTGAATTATCTGTTACGTTGAGTTTGAATTGCCAAGTGCCAATTGGAGTTGTTGGTGTGGGTGAGAAAGTGTATTCTGATTGGTTGGCGCCAAGGATAGGCATTAATATCTCACCTTCATAACTTTCTAGCCATCGGTAAGTGTAAGGTGGGGTCCCTCCCGATGGACCCGCGGTTTGTGACAATAGAGAAGACTGATCTTGATTGATTTTGTTGGAGGAAGCACTGATGATGGGAGGAGTGAACGGTAATGGAATCACGGCTAATGTCGGTTGTTCACCCTCCAAAGTTAGTGCTACACCGCCTTCTTCGATGCTGGTGGTGGCGCTTATTGTCCAGTTGAATACGCTAGGAATGGCTGGTGCAATTGCGTCGAAAGTGACAGTGAGGTTTTCTCCTGGGTTTATAACCCCACCCCCCACGGTGGCACTTACGATTATTGACGAATTGGTCAGTGTGTAATTCCATAGCGTTGCTGGGTTAAGAATCGTTATTGGAGATAGAACTGTTAGTCCTGCAGGAATTGATATTGTTGTTGAGCCTAGAGTGCTTTCTCCTGTGTTTGTTATCGTTATCAGATATGTAGCAAGTTGGTTCACATTGACTTGATCAGGAGTCACTGTTGCTGTAAACGCGTATGCTTTTGCTCGAACTTTAGTTAGTGTGCTAGCCGTAAGGATTAGAAGTAAAAGCAATAAAATGGTAGCTTTAATTTTGTGTAATTTCTGTTGCTCCATTAGATATCTCTCTCTTTGGCTATTTTCGCCCGTAAACATTAGCAATTATATTGAATATTGAGACATCCCATATCCGATAATAATTTTAACTATGGAGTCCTAATAAAGATTATTGTTTGTCTGTTAAACAATAATACAATTAAACGTCCACCAGGAAAACACAACACTCCATAAATAGAAACAAAAAATTCGCGGGAGTGCGTGTGCGCCTGCGTGTTTGTTGTTTGCACGTGAAGATGAGTAAGAGTGGGAGAGAAAGGTTAAATTTTAACCCGCTGTCAAAACTGTGGATTTTATAGTAAATCTTAATTAATCAGATATGCTATAGTTATAGGGGGGTACTCCTTGAACGAAGATCAGGTCAGCGAAGTAATTGTTACTTTTATTGCGATACCATTAATCCTGATAATTTCGCTTTATCTAGTAGCCTGCGCCATTGCGCCATTGGTCGATCTGAACAATCAGACTTTCAGGGTAATATTCACATTAGCAGGAGGAGTCCCCACCCTCTTTTTTTATCAAAAAAATCAGATTAGAAAGACAGCAACTGCGCAAAAACGTGATTGAATTCTAGTGCTGAAACAGAGAATTTCACAAACAATAATAGGCGCGCATTCAATATATCTAATTAGAGAGAGTACATTAGCGTTGAATAAGAAACTAGCCACTCTAATTGTAACGATACTGGCAATATCAACAATGTTAGCGGCTTTTCCAATGGCAAGCGCAGAAATTGTCGGCAACCCCTTCCTTTGCGCAACATCCCCCCCTGGCAGCACTGCTCCGCTAACTAGTGGACCTCCAGGTACATCGGTTGCTGTTGTAGGAAATACTAGTGGTGGAGCAGCAGATCCGTTTGCTATTGTTACTGTATACTGGGACGGGCTGTCTGGTTCCGTGCTGGGTTCAGGAGATGCAAATAATCTTGGCGAGTACCGGATCACTGTGACTATTCCTGATGCAGTCAACGGGCAACACTGGATTGTAGTCAACGATGGTGAAAGTGAATCTGGGGGTTCACCTTTTCAGGTGACTGCGGGTCTAGTCGTTACGAACTACTACCTCGGTGTTGTTCCGCCAATCGGAAACGGAGAAGTCTATGTGAACGGAACACTACGCACGAAAAGCAGTGTAGAATTCAAGCCAGGAGAAGTAGCCAACATCACAGCTGTTCCAGATTCAGGATGGAAATTTGACCGTTGGGCTTTTGGATATGGAGGAACACGTAACCCGTGGTATCTCACAATGACTGGAAATATGGCGGCATGGGCAGTATTCGAAGAAATTCCTCCGGGAGGCAACTTTGCGGTGACCGTCCACAACGTGACTGTGGAAACCAGCACTTACGTCGTTGAAACAGTCAGCAATTCAAGTGTGTCAGAGTTCGTTTTCAATGGAACAGCAATTAGATTCCATGTTGACGGAGCCTCTGGAACAGCAGGTTTCTGTAATGTTACCATTCCATCAGAGTTGATGTCAGGTGACTTCTCAATTTACAAAGACGGCACCCTGCTAATCAAAAATGTAGACTACACTGGAACATACAACGGCACTCATCATTTATTCAGCATAACGTATGAACACAGCACTCACACGATAGAGATTACGGCTACAACAGTAATACCTGAATTCTCTTCACTGATTATGCTTTCACTACTAGGCTTTGCAACCCTAACCATCATAATATCTAACAGGAAGTTTAAACGCTAGCGCGATTACGGTTTTTAGGGAGAATGTGAATGTAATAAATACTTAGTTTTTTCTAGATTGATTTACGTTTAGTCAGTGGAAATCGTGGGTAATTTTAATTATACCATCATACAAAAAGTATAATGGATAACCATGAGAAGCTATATCAAAATTTATGGGCCACCAATTTTAGATGCAATAAAAGAACTCGAGAGAGTAGCTATCGATATGCCTGAAGTATGCGTAATGGATCACGTTATACTGAAGAATCTTTCACCAAGAATTGCCAGAGATCTGGGAGGAGACACAGTAGGGACAGTTGATGTTGCTGTTTCCGGCTTTTTTATGCAGAGAACTGGTGTTACAGTCCCAGTCAAGAGATGCCATAATATAATCAGCAAACACGGGCAAAAACTAGGAGAATACGATTTCTTTTTCGAGTGGCATGAAGAACCTGACACATCCCAGCTCAATACCCTAATAGGAAGAATAGATAAGGCTCTAAAGCCACTCGGCTGCTTATATACAATAACAACAAAATAGCAAAAACCCGCTTGTGAGCGCTAGAGTGTACACACACCCGGTCTCGGTAATTAGGTTTATTTCTGTCTGTCGGCAAATCGATAGGCGAAAAGTCGGATTTTCACATCCGTTACTTCGCTGTTCTGTCGTATCATTGTTCGGTTTGGGTTTGGGGTTAAATTCAAATCCCAACCTAGCCTCCTTTCTCTTAACATCTTAACGTTCGGTTTCTATTTGCATTTTTTAATCAAGTCTTCGCGCACTGGATGAAATATGTCAAGCATTATGAAGGGCTCGTTGCCCATAGTTGTGTCGCTGTGGGGAACATTAGCTGGAATGCAGTAGAAATCACCTTTCTTAACTATTCTCTCTTCATCTCCTATCCTCAAGCTGGCCTTTCCACTGTAGACCACTCCAATCTGTTCTTGTGGATGTGAATGCAATGGAACTGCATGTCCTGGCAAAGTCACGTTCAAAACCATCATCATTTTTTCACCGTGTAATCCCGTTAAGATAATAGTCTCCAAACCTTCCATTTGCACGATCTTCACAGCTTCAGCAAGATTAATAAAATATGGAATTTTCTTTTCTTTCAATCTTCATCCTCCTGCAGCTCCTTCATGTTCGCGCAGAAAATCTATATTGTGATTTGCTATTTTTCTCCTTATTGCGCGCGAGCATAACGGTAGACATAACAAGAAGTGTAGGTTGGTCCCACTGCAAACGTAAAACTGCACGGAGATGGCTCACCGCTCCCAGCGCCGCACATCCTATCCATCTTGTAGTAGGGGCAGCCAACGCCAGCTTCACTTCCATAAAATCGCCCTCGTCTTCTCCAGCAAACGTCCCTACAGAACCTTTTTACCTCCTCTTTATCGTGATAACCTAGTGTTTCAGTGACTGGTCGTATCTTTCCGCATAAGAAACACTTAACCATCTCTACGTCCCCAGTGAGTTCTGGATATTTCTCAACAAACTCTCGGATAGAAGGTGCTTGAGTAAGATAAGGATTGAAATCTCCACGATCTAGTTTCTTTTTTAGGATAGGAACTGCTTTGGGATCGCCTATTTTTACTAGTACTTCCGCTAGTTCAATGCTGCCTACTCCATCCGTCCTTAATTCTTCAATTATATAATCCAAAGCTTCAGCGCCATTTTCAACAAGGATTCTATTGGCTATGTCTCGCTTCCTCCAATGAAATGGGTCGTTGTAGTCTTGACTGTTGTTTATTGCAGCCAACGCACGGTAATCCTTCTTCTCCTTCAATCTTTGAGCCCATTGTTCAGCTGATTCAGGCAATTTCACTTGTAATTCTCACCCAAATATTACATATGTTAGGTTCTAGTGTTTAAAAATAAAAGGTTTCTATTCCTGGCTAGGAAATCCCTTACTGCCTAATTGCTAACATGCAATAATTGGGAATATGTAACTTGTCTTGGTAACCGAACAGCGACTGGATGGACTATTACTTCAATCACAGGTTACCTTTTCTTTGATTACTTACGTGGAGTAGTCCAAACAGTTCCAACTGATAATGGTTTGGGTTTGGGGTTAAACTTTAACTGCAAGATAACTTGGTAATTATTTTTTACTTATGTTGGAACCACCGGATGTTTCAATGTTGCCTAGAGATGGATCTCCAATATAGAAGAGTTGTGAACCTCCGCTCAGATCGGCATCAAGTCGTCCATCAAGATTTATTGTTGCATGGCTTCCTCCACTGAGTTCTACATCTGTGTTGTGGACAGGAAAATCTGAGAGTTCCAGTCGACTTCCAGAAGAGGCGTCAATAGTAAGATCATTTGCTTCACCAACAAATCCTAACAACTGACTACCACCAGATAAATCAAATTCCGCGTCTCCACTAGTCTCAAATTCGCCTCTCAAAATGCTGCCTCCAGATAATTCAAGAGAAAACGCCCTAGTAGAACTAAATTCTTCAAGTTTTCCCATCGCGCCTCCTGATAATTCCAGGCTGTGAAGTTCAGGCATTGTAATTTCTACATTGAATGTTGCTGATCTGAAACTATACCCCCATTTCACTCCTATAATCAAAGTATCACCTGACTTCTTTACTTCGATATATTCCATGACATTGTCATCAGCTGTTACTAGGACGTTATGCGAGTTTGATTGAGAGATTTCAACCATAAACCCGCTTCCAGCATTCACAGAAGTGAAATCAGTAAAGAATTCCTCCTTAGTAACTAAATCTCCTGAACCAACAACTTCACCGAGTGGGTGCCAGTCCCAAAGGAAAAGCACAGTTAGGAATAAACCCGCTATAACAACTACCACAACAATAGCGATCAGAATTATTGCCATAGTATTAATTGGTGTCCTTCTTTTTCTACCTAGTGTTCTTCTTTCGGATCGTACAGTGGTGGAATCAACTGGCATTCCACATTTTGGACAATATTTCGTGCCTTCATCTAATTGGTTTCCACACTTCGAACAGAATGGCATTACCTTGTGCCTCGAACAACAGTTATTATCTTCAAATATAAAAGATGACTCATCAACTCTTTGGCTTTGGGTTTTGGGTAAAATTCTAACCCCACACAAGTTCTAACATTCAAAAAAGAGGGAAAACAAAAACATTTACAATCCAACAGAAATGCACGCGCACAGCAAATTATAAATAATTTTTCCTAACTAGATAACATGGCTTAAATTCGCGGGGGGAAATAAAATGAAGAAAATAGTTTTGTTAGTTGCGCTTTCAGTACTACTGTTATCTGCAACGGCGCTTCCAGCTCTGGCGCAATACGACTGGGACGCTGACGTCGAGGTAGGCGACTGGTTCTTATACGCACCCAATCTTATCTTATGGGAAAGCGAAGAGGTAGCGTTCCCGCCTTTTTATCTGCAATATCTGCAAACCTATAATGAGTCCTCTTTGATGAACTACACAGTTACCGATGTAACCGGTGATGTCATAACCTTTGAGGTCGTATATCACTGGAAAAACGGAACCGAAACTACATCTACTGTGGAAGAAAACATGACCAGCATTGAATCATCACTGATGGTTATCGGCGCAAATCTTCCAAACGGTGCAGAAATACGACCTGAATACAGTATCCTCGACATGTGGCCAATGCCAGCAAGATATCTAAACGAGTCAATAATGCTGGAAACTGACACAGGAACAAGAGAAACGAATGTTCTGGATCACGACAGCAACATTTTTGAACAAATTTATCACTACACCTACTATTGGGACAAAGAAAGTGGAATTCAAGTTTACCACGCAGAGCATGCAACAGACGTACTAAACGAAAATCAACAGATGTTCAGCTATTCGTGTGAGGTATTGTTAATAGACTCAAGCACAGGCGTAGTACTACCTGACCTCACAGGACCAGTTATGCTGTTAACGTTAATGGTAATTGCAGTCCCAATAGTGCTCATGCACAGACGCAAAAAACTACACATCTAAACAATTTTTTTTTCCTTTCTTTTTTGTGTTGGAGGTGGAGATTGTTGGTTGGTAAAAACCGACTCGGATGGAAATATGTTGTGGAACAAGACCTATGGGGAAACAGGCTCAGACTCCGGGGTTCCCGTGCTCGAGACAGTAAAGGGAGGATACGCAATAATAGGGTTTACACGCTCGTTTGGCGCTGGAGACCAAGATTGGTATGTCGTGAAAACGGATGAGCTAGGCGTGGTTCCAGAGGGCTTAACCAGCAGCGTGATGTTGCTGCTGTCAACTGCTGCAGCCACAGTCGGCATAGGCATTCTGCGCAAGCACCAAAATTGAAAAGATGGTGACTAAAGAAACCACAGAAAACGCAAATACCCATCTCCCTCTTTTTTATCTCTCCAGAAAACAGTATCATCAAATTGTTTCTGAGTTTTGTTGAACAAGCCTTATTTCTTTCAAATACAATGATTCATTGTTGGTACCCCAATCATAAACTGTTTTATCTCCCCGATCTCTCAGTTTCATTTTGGTTGGGGTACCACTCTCTGATTATCTAAACAGTAACATCAGATATTCTCTTGTACAATCAGAGTTGTGGGAGTACTCGTGTAGAATGTTATTTGTGGTTTTTTGTGTGCTTTCTCTTCGCGCAAGTGAGTGACTGAGTTTTATTGCATCGATATAGGATGAGAGAGAGCATGAGAGAACCTAAGGGGACGGGCACACGCAAAGGCACAGCAGAAGGAACACGAGGGTTTAGGTTTGGGCTTAAAATTTAACCCCAACTGGTTAGTACTTAGTAACTTCCTCTACAGAGCGATAAACAGAGTGAAACCGCAGAACTGAAACCGAAAAAATCAAACCCTAACTTATTCACACGAACTTTACCCATATTAGGAGACTAATAACAGTTCATTGTTGAAAACTAATTTTTTTCAGGAATTCCAGACACAACAAAAACTTGGCACCCAAGTTCACACGCACATCAATATACTGCAATAGTGTTGAAAGCCAGTTTTTGGATAGGTTTTATAGTTCGGTTTCCTTTTGGATATGAGTTGCTGACGCCTTCGTGAGGTATGTTGATGATCGTAAAATGTTTCGCGGTTGGATGGCTTTCCACGAACTGTTATGTTGTAGGCTGCGAAGAAACCAGAGAAGCGGCTGTTATTGACCCAGGAATGGAAAGCGAAAGAGAGGCTGAACCGATTCTGGATTTCATAAAACAAAACAGTTTGCACATCAAATACATCATCAACACTCACGGTCATCCAGACCATGTAGCCGGAAACGCCCTAATGAAAGAGGCAACGGGCGCACCCATCCTCATCCACGAAAACCATTCTGCACATGTGCAAGCAGCAGACAGGAAACTCCGCGACGGAGACGTCATTCAGGTGGGCACCCTCAAGCTAGTGGTTCTCCACACCCCAGGACACACAAAAGACGGCATCTCCCTCTTAGGCGACAAAGTTGTATTCACTGGAGACGCTCTCTTCGCGGGTTCAGTGGGCAGAACAGACTTTATTGGTGGATCCTACGAGGAGCTGATTCGGTCGATCAAGACCAAACTTTTGTGTTTACCCGACAGCTTCAAGGTGTATTCTGGGCACGGACCGCCTACCACTATAGGCGACGAAAAACGACACAACCCTTTCCTGCAAACGTAACAAAAAGTGCCGAGGAACAACAATGGAGATTAGGCTGGACAGGTCAACGGTTCCCTTCAGTTTAGAGCACACCTTAGATTGCGGTCAGCTTTTCAGATGGCAGAAGCTGGGTGACTGGTGGTATGGCGTTGTTGCAGATAGAGTTGTTAAGATAAAACAGAGCGGCGAACGGCTGATTTTCCAGGTTTTTCCAGAAACCCAGAACCAAGGCTTTTTCGAGAATTACCTAAGATTAGACGATGACTTGCCGTCTATTCTGTCTCAAATAAGCAAAGACGAGCACATGAGAAAGGCAATCAACCTTTTCTGTGGACTAAGACTGGTCAGGCAAGAGCCGTGGGAGTGCCTCATCTCCTACATCTGCGCAACATACAAGAGCATCCCAGCCATCAAAAAAATGGTCAACAGCATCTCCAGACAGTTCGGAAAAGAGCTAACCTTTGACGGCTACGATTTCTACACCTTTCCGAAGCCAAGTGACCTAGCTCAAGCCTGCCCCAAAGAACTGCGAAGCTGCGGGTTAGGATTCAGGGCGGAACGGGCTTTAGAAACCGCAAGACTGGTTGACAGCGGAGAATTCTCCCTAGAATCTTTACGGAGCATGGATTACGGAGCGGCTAGGCGAGAGCTTCTGGGTTTGCCTGGGGTGGGACAGAAAGTCGCCGACTGCGTTCTTCTCTTCTCCCTAGAGAAACTGGAGGCTTTCCCTATAGATGTGTGGATGAAACGGGCAGCCACAACAATCTATGCAAGCCACTTTGACCCCTCATTCATTGAACGGGTTGCCCGCAAGAGCTCACCTACGCCAAAGGAATATGAGACAATTGGCTCCTTTGGAAGAGAATATTTCGGAAGATACGCGGGTTACGCGCAGGAATACCTGTTTCATTTCCTGAGAACACAAAAGCAACACTAACATTTTTTCGCTGCGGTTAGCCTTTTACGACTCCCAGCGGAACCAGCCGGACAACGCGGGTTGCAATTCCAGCTTTATCGCTTACTTCCACAACATTGTCCACATTCTTGTACGCGGGGTCAGCCTCTTCAGCCAAAACAACGGCACTGGCTGCTCTGACAACGATTCCCCGATTCTCCAAACCTCTTTTCACATCTCCGCCCCAGAACCTATGCTTAGCAGCCGATCTGCTCAGCATTCGTCCAGCCCCATGAGCCGTGGAACCGAAAGAAAGCTCCATAGCCTTGTGCGTCCCCACCAGCAGCCACGAAGCCGTGCCCATGCTTCCAGGAATGATAACAGGCTGCCCCATGGATCGGTAGTCAGCAGGAACATCCTTGTGTTCAGGCGGAAAACAGCGCGTTGCACCTTTTCTGTGCGTAAAAACTTTGGTTCGCTTCCCATCTATGGTGTGTTCTTCGATTTTTGCGATGTTGTGGGCAACGTCGTAGACCAAATCCAAGCCAAAATCTTCTGCTGGCCTCTTGAGAACCTCTTCGAAGCTTTGGCGAACCCAATGGGTGATGACTTGCCGATTGACGAAGGCATAGTTGACGGCACATGCCATAGCTTGGTAGTAGTCCTGTGCCTCGTCGCTTGTGCCTGGTGCGCAGGCAAGTTCTCTGTCTGGTATGGAGATGTTGTATTTTTGGACGGCGTGTTCCATGACGCGGAGATAATCCGAGCATGTCTGATGTCCGAATCCTCGGGAGCCGCAGTGAATCAGAACCGTAACCTGTCCTTCATGAGTGACGCCGAAGGTTTTGGCTACTTTTTCATCATAGATTCTGTCAACTTTTCCGACTTCCAGAAAGTGGTTTCCTGAGCCTAGAGTGCCGCTTTGAGGAAGACCCCTTTGTTTGGCCCGTGACGAAACCTTGTCAGGGTTAGCGCCTTCCATACGTCCCCCCTCCTCACAGTGCTTGACGTCCTCGGGTCGAGCCAACCCCTTTCTCACTGCCCAAGGCACACCTTCCACGACCAACTGCTCAAGTTCATGCATGTTCAGTCGGAAGTCTTTGCGGCTGCTGCCGAGCCCGCTGGGAACGTTTCTGAATATCGCTGTGGTGATGGCGGCAAGGTAGGGTCTAACATCGCTTTCGGAAAGGTTTGTGGTCAAAAGGCGGACTCCACAGTTGATGTCGTAGCCCACTCCCCCTGGGCTTAGCACTCCCTCTTCATAGTCTGTGGCGGCGACGCCTCCGATGGGAAAACCGTATCCTTCGTGACCGTCAGGCAAAGTGATCGCATACTTGTAAATACCTGGAAGGTGGGCGACGTTGACGCACTGATCGAGCGTTCGATCCGTTTTGATTTTTTCTACGAGCTGCTCGTCGGCAAAGACCATGCCAGGAACGCGCATACCTGACTTGTAGCTTGTGGGTATGCGCCAGCTGTAATCGTCAATCTTCTCTAGGGGAACGGCTGACGCCCGCTCTCGGAAGTTTCTTTGCTTGCCCATAAAACCACCGTTCAGTAAAGACTTGCAGCGGGGAACTTATAAATAATGAGTGGAATGTCGTATACCCTGCATACTTTTTTATTTTCAGCTTGATGCAGAGGCTTCTGTTTCAGCAAATTACTGTCTACGCATCAAACCGCAATGTTTAAGAACCGCTTCCATTCAATGAGCATGTAAATCGGATGTAGATTAAATGTCAAGTGAAGAACCAACTGAAAGTGAAGAGCTGGTAAAGGTAGAAACGCTTACTCCCAATTCGAGAGGCGTCAACATCGTCGTGAAAGTAGTTTCCAAGGGTGAAATCAGGAGCGTCACGGGAAGAGACTATTCTGTGCGCAGAGTCACAGATGCCTTGGTCGGAGACGAGACTGCGTCCATATACATGACCCTTTGGGATGAAAGAATAGACGCAATAAACGAAGGAGCCACTTTGCAGATCACTAACGGTTACATAAACCTCTTCAGAGGAAACATGCGCCTAAATGTAGGCAAATACGGCAGTTACGAAGTTCTAGAAGATTCCCCAATCGCGGAAGTCAACACAGAGAACAATCTTTCAGACAAACGATACGAACAAGAGAGACGATACCGTAGACCCTACCGTCAATCCGGCGGATACGGCGGCAGAGGCGGCGGAAGAAGCGGCGGATACCAGCAGCGAAGAAGATACTAAAACACCTTCTTCTTTTCATTTCCTTTTTTCAGCAGGTCATTTTTGGATTGTACAATAGGATTTCTGTTTAAAGGAGACAGCTTTGCGGAACCCGATTTTATTCCTTCGTTAACTAGTGGTTGAGGCGCTCTTTTAACCCAAATTAGCGCGTTTTACGCGACTCTGCTCATTGGCTAGTTTGTTGATTGGGCATTTTCTGCAATCATCTTCACAGTTTTCACAAAAGATTTCGGCGAGTTCGCTAGAGCGAGAATTCATCCCTCTCACACCAAAACAAATTATGCTCTCACAATTACTGCAGCGCATGGTTGTGAACTGCATGCCCTTGGATTTCGGTCTGAAAGGATTTAAACGACCACATTTCGGGCATTTGACGAACTGGAGTTTCTCGTGTTTCTTCCCATGTACAACATCAACTACGGCTTCGAACATGCTGTAGACATAGTCATCGCCAGACGCGAAATCCAAGTTAGGCTTCCTCTCCTTGAACAATGGAGAAAGGGCTGCAGCTAATTTAAGAAAGATTGCGATATCGGATATGTTAGAGAATCCGAAATACTTTCTTCGACGACTAAAGCGCCGATGATTTGGGCTAGATTCTGGCGTTTACGTTGTTTGTTTCCGAGTTTTTCTGAAGAGTTGAGAAAGTTGCCCAAAGCAGAAGGAGAGAACTCGGAAGAGGTCAATAAAGGGATATACGACAATTCTGGTGAACTTTTTGTTGTGCAGTGCCCTGTATGCATATACTGTCGCCACTATAATTAGGGGCAAGCCAGTGAATCCGAACAGTAGCCAAGGGAAAAGGTTGGAAGTGGAAGTAAAAGTTAGGAAAGTCAACGACCCAACTATCACCAGCCAACTTATGAAACCCGTTATACTCAGAAAGGACCACTTAGAAACCGCGTCCTTCAGCCTGTTCCTCTTGAACACCAGTCCGCTTCCTTTTCCGTACTGAAAGTTTTGTTTCAAGAATTCTTTAAGGGTCGATCTGTGTTTGTGCCAGACCAAAACGTCGGGATCCAGAACCATCTTGTAGCCCGCCTTGCACACTCTGTCCGCAAACTCAACTTCGTCGAAGCCGAACTGGATGTTTTCGTCGAAGTATCCAACTTCTTCCGCGACTTTTCTTCTGAAAGCCATGTTGCATCCTGCTGGATGCCGGAAGAACGGTTTCACCTTTTTGAGTTCTTCCCGTTTCGTGAAGAAGGGCATCAACCTTACTATGCTGTTGTCGGCGTATTGGGATATGAAATCGCTGTCAAGAGCTTTTGCGCTCCCGCCCACGCAGCTGACTGTTGGGTCTTCGAAGTTTTCGACGATTTTGGTTATCCAGTTGGGAGGCACTATGCAGTCTGAGTCGGTGAAGGCAATGATTTCGCCGTTGCTGCATTTTATTCCTACATTTCTCGCCAGGTTTAGTCCTTTCTTCTCCTCAACAACCAGGTTGACGGGGTATTTTTTGACTATTTCCTGAGTTTTGTCTGTGGAGTTTCCGTCAACTACAATCACCTCTACCTTGTTTCTGTCGTAGTCCAGCTTTTGGAGAGACTCCAGCAGCGGCTGGATGGTCTGTTCTCCGTTACGCACAGGAACCACAACAGTGACTGGGGGCGAGGTTTTGTAGTCTTCCATCAGAATCGCTTCTCTTTCCTGTCGTAATTTTGACTCAAAATCATTTATTGTTTACGCCAAAAAAGGCTTAAGTTAGCCAAAATAATCTTTATGAGCCAAGAAAAAGTGTTGGAACATATTAAGCTGTGGTTATGTGGTGTGGGTATTTGCCTGGAAAGAATGCGAGTTGCCCTTCTGTCTCCATTGTAATCGTAAACTTTAATGGACGAGAGTTCTTAAGGCAATGCTTGTACACGCTTTTGAATACAGATTATCCAAATTACGAAATCGTTGTTGTCGATAACGCTTCCACAGACGGGAGCATAGACGAGATAGAGGCTTCTTTCGGTTCAGATTCTCGCATAAAAATTGTTAGAAACCGTGAAAATGTGGGGCATTCTGAGGGCTGCAACATCGGCGCGAGAATGACTGAGGGACGATACATTGTTTTTTTGGATAGTGACATAGAATTCGAGGCTGAAGATTGGCTCTGGGAACTGGTTAAAGTCATGGAGAACGATGGCTCTGTCGGGTTGGCGCAGGCCAAAATTGTGTTGGCGGAAGACAAACGCTGCTTAGACTGTGTTTGTGTGGCTGTTGACGCTTTAGGAACGTGGGCTGCAAACTACGGCTCAAAAGAAGAGAGTCTTAAACAGAATTTCGAGATTTTGGCAGCGTCTGCGGGTTGCTGCATTGTTCGGCGCGAGGCTTTCAACCAAGCTGGAGGCTTTGACGCCGATTACTTCATATACGATGATGACACCGACCTCTCCCTCCGAGTGAGGCTGCTGGGATACCGGATACTCTTTGTTCCATCTGCAGTGGTGATTCATCGCGGCGGCATTCTAAGGGGGGTAAGCGGGCGGATGCTTTATTACTCCTCCAAAAATCGGTTGTATACGACGCTAAAGAATTATGAGCTCAGGAACGTCTGGTGGAGATTTGCGGTTTTGACTTTTTTCACTTTCATGGTTTCTCTTGGTTTTTTTGCTGTGAAGAAGCATGAGGAGGCTAAGGCAACTCTGAGGGGGCTGATAACTCCGATTAAAGATCTGCCTGAAATATGGAAGAAGCGGCTCACGTTTCAGTCCAAGAGGCGCGTAAGAGATTTCGAACTTGTTAACAAGGGCTTCATAAGAAACGACTTTCGGTCAACACTGCAGGATTTCAGGTTAAAACTGAAATACATGCGGTAGAGCAGCTAATTCGAAATCTAACGTGCACTCGATAATTTCTTACTCTAACCTGCAGAATGGAAACCTATAGGTTGTTCACAAATTTTTGTGCTTACCTCTCCAACATTATGGAAGAATGGTGTGATGTCCGAACAAGTCAGTGCAGACGTGCCAATCGGGTTTATTTTCTGATGTGTCCTCTGCCTAGTATGAAGAATTTTGTTGTTGTCAGCTGCTGGATGCTCATTGGTCCTCTTGCATGCAGTTTCTGGGTGCTGATTCCGATTTCTGCCCCTAACCCGAACTGGTTGCCGTCCGTGAACCGTGTGGAGGCATTCCAGTAGACGGCTGCGGCGTCTATTTCGCGGATAAACTTCAGTGCCTTGTTGAAGTCTGCGGTTAAGATTGACTCGGAGTGTTTGGTGCCGTATTTGTTTATGTGGCTTATGGCTTCATCCAGATCTTCCGTTACTTTTATGCCAATAATCAAGTCCAGGTACTCTGTTCCCCAGTCCTCTTCAACTGCCGCCTTCACCTTCGGAACTATGCTAACTGTTTTTTTGCATCCTCTAACCTCAACCCCATTCTTGACTAGGGCGTCAACGATGGTTGGCAGAAACCGTTTGGCAACGTTCTTGTGAACTAGAAGCTTTTCTTCAGCGTTGCAGGTTCCGGGTCTCTGGCATTTTGCGTTTATTATTATGTCCACTGCTCTTTCGAGGTCAGCGTCTTCTTCAACGTAGATGTGGCAGTTTCCTGTTCCCGTCTCGATGACCGGAACGGTTGCTTTTTCCACTACCGTTTTGATGAGGTTGGCTCCGCCTCGTGGAATCAGCACGTCTACGTATTCTCTCATTTTCATGAGTTGCTCAGCGTACTTCCGTTCGGTCACCGGAACAACCTGGATAATGTCCTTGTTTAATCCTGCCTCTTCCAGTGCGGCTCTTAGCGCGTTTCCTATTGTCATGTTCGAGTTTATGGCGTCTGAGCCACCTCTGAGGATTATGGCGTTTCCAGATTTTACGCACAGCCCAGACGCTTCTGAGGTGACGTCGGGTCTGGACTCGTAGATGATTCCAATTACGCCCAAGGGTACACGGAGCTGACCGATGATTAATCCGTTGGGTCGGGTCCATGTTTTCACGATTTCGTTCACGGGGTCAGAAAGCTTGGTTAACCCTCTCAGGTTGTTCGCCATGCTTTCTACGCGGCGTTTATCCAAAACAAGTCGGTCAATTAATGCTTCTTTTACGCCTTTGGCTCTGGCAGCCTCCACGTCCTTTTTGTTTGCCTGCAGGATTTCTGTGCAGTTCTTTTCGAGCTGGTCTGCCATGCTGCAGAGTGCCTCGTTTTTTTGTTCAGCGGAGGCTTGTGCCAGTTGTGTTGAGGCGATTTTTGCTTTTTTGCAGATTTCTTCAATCATTTTTTTCACTTTAGGATGTGTATGTTTTTTCGGGCAATAATCTCTTTGCGTCTTATGTACCCGAGGGCTTTTTTGATTTGGTTTGTTTTCAGCCCCTTAATGATGCTTATTTCGCCGCTGTTATAGTTTGGATTGCCCTTCGCGAACTCGACGTTGTTTTGGTCCACTAGGCTGATCACGTCGCCCTCGTTGAAGGTTCCGGTGAGTTTGACTACGCCCACAGGGAGAAGGCTGGCGCCCTTCAGTATCGCCTTTTTTGCGCCCTCGTTCACGAAGATCTGTCCCTTCACTGAGGCGCCGTAGGCTATCCATCTTTTTATTTGGGGTAGCCGTTTTTGGGGTTTGAAGAGGGTTCCTATCCGTTTTCCCGCCAGTATGTCCAGTATCACGTCTTCTTTTTGGCTGTTGGCTATCACTAGGGGTATGCCGCTGGATGTGGCTATTTCTGCGGCTCTGATTTTTGTTTTCATGCCTCCTCTGCCGAGCCGGCTTTTTCCCTCTATTTCGTATTTGAGTTCGGGCGTTATTGTTTCCACTGTTTTGATCAGTTTTGCTCCGCGTCTTTTTGGGTGTATAGTGTACAGTCCGTCTACGTTGGAGAGGATGATGATGAGGTTTGCTTCTAGGGCGTTGGCTACCAGGACGGATAGGATGTCGTTGTCGCTGAAGTTTACTTTGCAGCCTTTTGTGATGGGTATCAGCTCTTCCGTGGATGTTACGTCGTTCTCGTTGATGATGGGGACGATGCCCAGCTGCAGCGTCATCTCTAGCACGTTGCAGATGTGCAGGTAGGCGGCTCTGTTGGAGAGATCCTCCGCGGTTAACAGGATTTGGGCAACCTTCAGCCCATGCTTCTTGAACAGTTCGCGGTATGTGGACATGATTATGCTCTGTCCGGTTGCCGCTGAGACCTGCTGGAAGACTATGTCGTTCGGTTTTGGAGGTATGCCTAGTTCGGCTATGCCCGCGGCTACGGCTCCGGAGGTCACAAAAACGATTCTGTTGCCTTGCTTGATTGCCTCGGCTATCTGGTCGACCAGACTCTGCATTAGTTCTAGGTCGAGGACTCCGCCGTTTTTGGTTAGGCTTCCAGTGCCAACCTTCACCACGATCAGTTTCGATGACATAGCCGCTCTTCTTTCCTTTAAAGAAGCTATCTCCTATAAGCCTTATCAAAAACAGAAACATGCTTCTTCTCGGATTTCCAGAAAAAAGCTACTTTTCAACAATGAAGTATTATTAGGCTCCTAATATGATTTGGAATGGGGAAGCGTATGGTTAAGAAAAAGACTAGTTGGGTTGAGAAGCTGCATGACAGCAGGGGCTTGCCTAAGGTTGAGAAGATCACCGAGAAAATGAGCAAAAGGTGGGGCACCGGGACCGTTGTTATTCCGGCGCCGTTAGAGGTGGATGCACTGATGAGGAGGGTGCCTAAAGGAAAACTTGTCACCGTCAACGGGCTCCGTGAAGCTTTGGCCAGGAAACATAACGCGTCGATTGGCTGTCCCATGACAACGGGCATCTTCGCTTGGGTGGCTGCCCATGCTGCGGAGGAGCAGAGACAGAATGGAGCAGAGGATGTTACGCCTTACTGGCGTACCCTGAAGGCAGGCGGGGAATTAAATCCGAAATATCCGGGTGGAGTGGAAGGACTGAAGAAGCTTCTGGAAGCAGAAGGGTATAAGGTTATTCAAAAAGGGAAGAAGCACGCAGTTGCTGACTACGAAGAGTCACTCATAGAACTATGAACGCAAGCTCGGTTTTTTGGTTAAATCTTTGTCCCAAACCCAAACGCTAGTATTCTTGCAACCTTTATTTTGAGCTCTTATCGGTTGCTTTTGACATGTGCTGTTGGCATATCTTCCAGCTCCCGCCGCGTTTCTCCAGAACCCCCGTCCATCGTATGTCCTTTGCACTCCAAGGCTTTCCATCAAATTCTCCTTCGTCGTCTACTATCGCTGAAAACCATGCCACCTCTCTAGTCTTTGAAATCACAATTTTTAGGTTTCTGATATCAAATCCTTTGGCCTTGTTCCGTGGGTCCATCCACGTATTTAGGAATTTTTCAAACTGGGTCCATCCTACGACGGTGCTCTTAGAGTCTGGGTAATATGTGAAAAAGTCTGCATCTTTTGCGAAGATGCTTTCGAAGAGTGCTCGATCTTTAGTTAGAGCCCATCGGAAGGAGTCATGGATTACTCTGGATATTTCGTCCTCATCCTTCGTCTTATCTGAACTGGGCATATCTAATCAAAACTGTAGTATCTTTTTCCACTATAAATATCTGCGCGCGCATAGCTTTTTGAATCAAATTTAAATGCAACAGTTTACCACTCACAAATTATGACAACAAAGACCGAACTGATTCAGGCAAAAGCAATTGAGATCCTCAAAAGCGCACCCCAAGGAATACGGACTTCTCAACTAATCAACGCAATAAAAGAAAATTTACCAGAGGTCCATCCTAAAACCATAAACGGGACAGTTTGGAAACTTCCCACAACAAGACCTGAGGAAGTGTACAAACCAAGTAGAGGTCTTTTCCGCCACGTGTCTTTTCGGGAAACTTAATTATGGAAGAAAACAGCCGTAAAATCACTTTTAAAATTTAACCTTTGAACAAAGGGGAGTTTTGCGGAGGTATACGAATTTACAGTTCTTATGCATATTCGTTTATCATTAACGCTCTTGTCCCTTTCTTCTTTGTTTAGATTAGCGAGCGAGCGGTAACTTCTTACCTGCTATTAGATCGCGACTTCTTCAACTCTTGGAGCATGTGTGCTCAGTCACCCTTTTCAAACAATAAGTAGTGCTTCACATCTGTACCAAACCCAGTAGCTTGATAGGTATGAAGACGCCAACCCAAGTTCTGCATATCAGCAATTGCCGTAGGTACTTCTTTGTGGTGATTAACTTGTATGCAAGCATATTCTTTCAATTTCAACTCTCACCTCCTCGTCCAATGTGGCTAGTAATATGAGCGCGATAGTATCACTGCCGTTGAGAGTTATAAGGTCTCGACTTTTTCAAGCTCTTGAATAGACCTTTCAGGTTGACTTTAGAACTTCTCTCATTAGCTTGCTGAATCAAGTTCGCCATTTTTTCTAGGTCGCGGTCATCGACATTTTTGCCTTTAATTGTCTCTTCTGCGTAGCCGTCTTTCTTCAGTTGCCATAATACGTTAAAAATCTTCTCAGAAATGTTCGGGGTTCGTTTGTGGTGGACGGGACGGGATTTGAACCCGCCTTTGTCCTTAGTAATTTTTTCTATCATGTTTTTTATCCACCATTCTCTATTTTAATTAGTTTATTCTCTGGTTAGTTAAATAATTATTTACAGTTCTTAGTTCTCTAAAAAAGGGAAGTTTTGCAAGAAAACAGGTGGAAACATCACTATGCACGTGGGCATTCCATTCATACGTGGCTAGTTATTGTTGTCTGGTACGTGTAGATTGTTCCATTAGTGGTTATAGCCTGAATTACTAGAGGATATGTACCAGGGTGAGATACAGGGGGAGTGACGTCCTGAACTCCAATTGCAGTTTGATATGAAGGGAGTGGTGAGGCTCCATTGACGGTAGTGTTCAGATAGGTAAAAGTCATAGTAATCTGAATAGAATTAAGCGTCACATATATCTGAGTTATTGGAAGGGTTCCCGTATTCTTCAGCGATAGTTGCAAGTAATAATCACCATGGTTAAGGTCTTGTCCTTCCCAATCCAAGTCCATGTATGTGGGTAGGATTCCTGTTGGACCCTGCAACTGAGCGATAAGAGCTGTCGCATCCAATAGTTGTGATTGGAGACTGGCTATCTGGCTCTGAAGTTCGTTAGAATCTGAGCTTTCGCTTGATTGTAGAATATCGATTTGAGACTGTAGATTGTCGATTTGAGAATTGAGGTTGCTTATCTGGGCATCTTTGGAGTCCAATTGGTCTTGTTGAGTATTAACTTGCGAGTTCAATCTATCAAGTAAAGGCGAGTAATATAGTACCTGCATTGCAAACACTGCAATAACAAGAGCAACAACAATTATATTCAAAACAGCAACTTTCTTTTCACTCATTCTGTACACTCTTATAACAGCTTTCAACCAGTAATTCAGGCGCTTAAAGAATTTGAGCAGTCTACATAAGATATTTGTGAAGGGTCAATTCATATTCAGACAAGCTCACTCTTCTTCGTCGTCCGTTCAGTTTTTATGCATATTCTTTTATCATTAACGCTCTTGTTCATTACTTCTTTGTTTAGATTAGCGAGCGAGTGGTGAGCCGTGCCGAGCGAATTGGCGAGGCTGTTTAGGCGAGCGAGGACTACGTTAAAGCATTTTTACCTGTTATTACCTGTGGGCGAGCGGAAGCCTCGCTCCCTTTCAAAACCCTGTTATTTGAACACTTCCGAGCGAGCCGTGACAAGGCGACACTCTTCCCGAGCGAGCGGTAACTTCTTACCGCTATTATTTCATTGTGAGTGAAGCGTCGGAGCTTCTATCTGCGTTCATTCGACAAATAAATCAAAAGAAAAATGAATTTTATTATGTTCTAGTTATTCAAGTTTCTACTTTTTCCTTATACTGACGGATAATCTTGATAATCTCCTCCAACTTACCAGAAACTGTAAGAGGTTCTCTTCCTACAACGTGAATTTTGAACGTTGGTTTAATGAATAATGAAGCCACTATTGCAACGATTCCAAGGAGAATAAAGACAATTTGAATCCAGAAACTAATAGGTTCAAAGAAGCGGTTCTTGGATAAGAAGGTGTATTGAATGAAGCCAAATAAAACAAGGCATATTCCTGCAATAATAAACGAAAGCGGACTAGCTTTTTTATATTCGATAGATGAAATGTGCCTATAAGATGCCTCCACCAGTTCCTTTCCGAAAATTCCACCTTTCTTAAAGAGAACTCTTTTGTTAGTGACATAGATTTCCCATTCTTCACTTTTCTCAGTCTTCAATATATCTTCATCAGCTGTAAGATATGACGAAACATCAGAGGGGACGTTTTTGTTGATAATTGATTTTCTCTCAGGGTAATTACTTCGAACATATGGAGCCCCACAATTTGGACAGAAATTAGAAACCTCGTCGCTTTCTCTTCCACAATTATTACACCGAGGCATAATTCATCAATCTCCCATGATGCGTATAATATGGTTGTCTCATATTGCATATAAAAAGCTATGCAACACTCGATTAGTCGATTGCATTAAAAAAATTCCATTAATTGAAGCGATAGCGTCACTGTTCCGTATTGGTTGTTTAATTTATTCCAGTTGCTAACTCGCTATGGGAGGGCAAGGCGGAGGGAGGAACGACCGAAGCCGAAGCCCAGAGCTTTGCAGTTGAATGGATGAAAAGCTAGCATGATAGTGGGGGAAGTGTGCTTTGCTCGTAGGTCACGGTTTAAATTTTTTTAATAGTCGTTTCACGTTTACCTTAGAACTTTTCTCGTTAGCTTGCTGAATCATGACTGCTATTTTCTCTAAGTCGAGGTCATCGACATTTTTGCCTTTGATTTTGATTGTCCTTGTTTCATTGTATTTTTCCATTATTGTCTCAGCCATTTTAGCAACGCCAGTAGCGCCCATATCTTTCATGTAATCAATGAATACTGCTAGGCGCGCTATGTCTGGAAATTTTTTTTCTGGAAGTGGAAGCTCTATCACAATTTCTTTTTCTAAAGGCTTAATTGTTTGTTCTCCCGTTGTTGCCTTCCATAATCCTTGGTCACTATACACTTTTCCCGCGAATTGAAGAGAATTGAGTCGGTCATGAACTGTGGATTTGGAAATGTTCAATTTTTCTGCAATGTCAACAGCTCTTATGCCTCCCTTTGCACTACTTTGTTGCACCAACTTGTAGCAACTGTCCAATTTCAACATATTTTCATGGTCTTTTTTGTCTAACATAGTAGCTACTCAACCTAGAATGAGGAGTAGTAGCTACTTATTCTTTGTGGTAAAAAATGAAGTTGCAAAAAAAGATTGCTCTGGATGGTGTAGGTGGGCATGGCGTTGCGGAGCCAAACGGCTCCGATGACGATTCTTTTACTGATGAACAGCCCTGCAAAGAATCTATTTTGAAAGGTGAAGGCGAGTCTGTTCCTGCTCTGGATGCTCTGAATGGTTATGGCGAGTATGGCGATTTTAAGTTGGTCGGTCATGGTAAACGAACAAGCGAGCAATGCGGAACGTTTTTTCACTTTCGGGGTTGTTTGCGTACTGATTTACATGAAATTAATACGTTGGAAGGCGAAAATTTTGCAGGTAAGGTTTTCGTTCGTCGTGTTCATCATTGGTGCCATAAGCCTTCCTGTCCAGTTTGTTACAAGAGTGGTTGGGCGGTTCGTCAAGCGGGCAACATTGAGGCTCGCTATCAGGAGGCTTCTAA
>Ga0209427_10001083_pt1 | contig 30824 bp, 22 predicted proteins | sample DeeMarSWOR136_30_FD_187465 | JGI IMG/M metagenome (GOLD analysis project Ga0209427, IMG submission 187465) | Marine sediment microbial communities from White Oak River estuary, North Carolina - WOR-1-36_30 (SPAdes) (version 2) | ecosystem: Environmental > Aquatic > Marine > Intertidal zone >...
AGAGCCGCCGGTGGTCACGCCAACACCGACATCAACTGCCACCAGGACACCCACCCCTCCGGGAGGCCTGATGCTCACCTCGACCGGTGCTGGCTGCCTGAAAGTCGAGCACGCCAACGGCGACCATGAGGACACATCACCCCGTGGGGCGATGCTCCTGATTTGGGAAGGCGATGTTTGGTCGGCTGAACTGCGTGTGCGCATCTGCAACACCAATCCCGGCAAGCAGCACCCCATCTACGTGAACGGCCAGTTGGTTGGTCGCACACCAGCTAGCGGCTGTGGGAACTGTGAGTGTCACGATAACCTTGGCTGCCACGGCCCGGATGACTATGAGGTGTATTCGATCGATCCGAGCCTGCTCGCTACCGGCCCGGATTACGTGAACTATATCACCGTCACCAACGGAGCGGACCTTTGGGACAGTTTCAAGGCCTTTTCGGCGCACATCGTTGTCCACGGCGCGATCTCTGGCGCGACAAGCTCAAGCTTCCCAATCGGCCTGGACCTCAACGATGCCACCTTGTGGGGCATGGCTCAGGTGCCCATCAGCTACGATCCCGGGCTGGCCACGCCTCTCCTCATCTCTGTTCCAGGCACAGGCGAAAGCAGCGGTGACGCCGTGAAGAGGTTCGCCGTACAGGCCAACCAAATGGGCTGGCTGCTGGCTTCGCCGGATATGCGCCATGCCCGCTGGAATCCGACCTATGAGCAGCTTGCGCGGACTCCATCGCTGGAGGTGCAGCAAGACATCCTGAATCTGCTGGACTATATGCAGACGAACTACAACGTAGATCCGTCCCGGCTCTACCTGGCGGGTTTCTCAACCGGTGGAGGAATCGCCCTTACAATGGCGGCCAAGTACCCCGATCTGTTCGCGGGCGTGCTGGACTATTCAGGTCCTACCGACTATGCCCGGTGGTACGTGGAGCGCGGTGATCTGATAAGCAAGCTCGATATCGAGTTCTATGGCGGACCGGTCGGCAATTTCGAATACCCGCGGCGTTCCAGCCTTGCTCTGGCAAGCAACTTGCAGCATGTGCCCCTGCGCATCCGTCACAGCGCAGTCGGCGATGACAGGGTCAACTTTGCACACGCACAGAATCTCTACGACGCCGTTGCCCAGTTCGAAGACAAAGAACTGATCCCACACACCCTCGGTCACGATGACCCAGGCAATGAAGCCAAGCAGAGTGACCTGGAGTTCCTTGTCCAGTACACACGAATACAGAACCCGGGACAGCTGAACATCATCACCGATGAAGGGAAGGACTACTACTGGCTGGGCGTGAGCAAAATCGATACCGCCGACCGCCAGTGGCGGGGCTTTGTGCAGATCGACGCGGCGTACGATCCCGGCACCCACACTATCCAGGTGACTGCTGGAGAAGGCGATTTTGCGGAAGCGAAGCCCTTCGCCGTCGCCCTCGACCTGGCGAAGATGCAGTTCAACCCAGCCTGGTCCTACGACATCGAGGAGTACGACAGCGCAACCGGCGATTTCTCGTTGCACCGAGCCGTTCTGCCCACTGATGGCAAGCTGGTTCTGACGGTCCCGGTTAACGACCTAGGGATCGTGGGGCGCCAGTACGTCATCTATCCTGCCAGCGGCATCGAACTGCAAAGTGTGCGCCTGCAGCAAGGTTGGGACGGCTACGCTGGCGCCCAGGACACCTACGTGACGGCTCACGAACCGGAGGTAGCGCACGGGCCCACAGACAGGTTGCTGCTGGCGTACGACACGCGTCGCAAAGCGCTCCTCAAGTTCGATCTGAGCCCTGTGCCTGGCGCTGTGCTCATCAAGGCTGCGAAGCTAACGGTGGATCTCATCGAGACCCAGAATAGCGACATCAATGTCAGTGCGCACGAGATATTGCGCCCCTGGGACGACGGTGAAGCGACCTGGATACAGGCAAGTCTGGCAGAACGTTGGCTGGCTGAAGGGCTGGGTGAGGGCAGTGATTACGCAGGTACCACCGAGTACACAGTCCAGAACGTAAGGATGGCCGGGCCATACCATTTCAATCTGAGACCCATTGTGCAGCGCTGGCTTGCTGCGCCCGGTAGCAATCATGGACTGGTACTGGTCGGTAACGGCTTTTACACCTCGGCGAGCTTCCCTCTGGCTTCAGGAGAGTACAACCAGGCCGACAAGCGTCCGGTGCTGGAGGTCTGGTACATGGAGCCCAGGTCCACGCCGACTCCAACGGCTACCAGCACGACAACTGCGACTTCCTCACCCAGCCCGACGCCAACGCCGACGCAGACACCAACAGGCTCAGCTACGGCACTGGTGTGGCCAGTGTACTTGCCGATGATAACCAAGTGAAGCGAGCTCAGGAGTATCGTGCATGAAGCGTTCAAACGCTGCAGTTTTCACGACGAATCTCGTACTTCTCTGCACTCTCGCGATTTCTTGTGTCACCAGCCAAGCAGGAACGCTTTCGCTGCCCATTGACGAACTGGACGAAGCGAACAACCAGGGCCTGCGCAACAGTCAGACTGTCGTAACGTCCACCGTAGGGTCCTGCCTGGATTCGACCCTTGCGGAGCGTACCACCCATGTTTGGTTCTTTTGGACTGGCGAACCCAGCTCCGCCAAGCTGATCCTCACAACGCGCGGCGTCAGGTCCGATGCGAACCCGCGTATTTACGTCAATGGCCAGGATATCGGCCAAGCTGTCCCGGATGTACTAAGCTACCAACCTTGCGAAGTCGCAGGAGGCGTTGAGAACGAGTACCCCTTTGATCCGCAGATCCTGCACAGTGGCTGGAATGACATCTCCATCAGTCCAGAGACAGGGCAATGGCGGCGGTGGACGGCACAGGACGGCAGAATCGTGATCGAAGGGGACCTGACGGCTCCGGCCATGAACGAGTTCTTGTTCGTCAGCAGCTATGACGGGTACACGCGAGGTGCCGTGTATCAAGTGCCAATTGGGTACGATCCAGCTGTCCCCGTTCCGTTGCTGGTGTCGATACCTGGGACAGGCGAGGGCAAGTGGGAAGCACTTTACCGCTTCGCGGAGCGGGCCAATGACAGAGGATGGCTGCTCTTGGCCCCCGATATCCGATCCAAATACGCTTGGGTGGGAGGGCGCACGGCGTCGTTGGGGGTCCAACACGATATCATTGATGCGCTTGACTACTTGCTTGCCCATCCAGCGTTGAACGTGGACCGCTCCCGCATCTACTTGAGTGGGTTCTCAGTCGGTGGCGGCATCGCGGCCACCGTAGCCGCCAAGTATCCGCAGCGGTTTGCTGCAGTCGTAGACTGGGCCGGTCCGACTGATCTCAAAGCGTGGGTGACGCAGAGGCCCGCCGTCCACAACGGTCTCATCACCGACATTGGGTGCAACTTTGTCGGGCCATACATGTGTCCCTTTGAGTGGAAGCGGCGCTCCGCTCTGCACATGGTCAAGAACTTGAAACATGTCCCCATGGCGATCGTCCACGGCCGAGCCGATGACCGGGTTCCCTTTGAGCAATCCTGGAGTTTCTATGAATACATGCGCGACTTTTACGAGCCAGAAGCGCACAACAAGCTCTCCGTCTGGCACGACGGCGGTCATTTGGACTCGCTGCTAACTTGGGAGGGCCTCGACTGGATGGATGACTTTACGCTGAATGAGGACCCTACAGATATCATGATCCGGGCGGACGAGAGCAAGGATTACTACTGGGTACACATCCTGCAGAAGGATTGGCACGGAAACTGGGCCGAGGGCTACAGCAACGTCGAGGCCAGCTACGATCTAGCGACGGGAATGATTTCGGCCACTGTCTGGGATGAGCGAGCCTATAGCGACGGCAACCTCCCTGTGGATGTCACCTTCGATCTGCGTCGTGTGGGCCTTGACCCCAATGCGACTTACACCGTCGAGGACTATAATGTGGCCACAGGTGATTTCGATGTTTTGACAGTGTCCCCTGGTGATGGTCGCTTGCTGTTCTCTCTCCCGCGAGACCGCTTGAAAAGGGTGCATCGTCAGTACCAGATCTACGCTTTTGAGCCACCAGAGTTCGTGACTGCTGTCTTGCAGCAGGGGCCCGGTTACAATGGTAGCCACGACACCTACATCGACGCCTATGATGACGGCAACTACGGGCACAGCGGAGAGTTGGTCATCAATTACGGTCGTAGTTCGGTGGCGTTGCTGAAGTTTGATCTGAGTGCAATCCCTCCACAAGCGGTCATCAAGAAAGCCCATCTCAAGCTCTATCTAGCCAGTGGTAGAGACACCATAAGGGTCAGCCTATACCGCCTGTTGCGGCGCTGGGTGGACACTGAAGCAACGTGGCAGTCGGCAGCGCAGGATCAAGTATGGGCGATCCCAGGAGCACAAGGTGCAGGTATGGACTATGACCCAATGTCCATGGTTGAGGCCTATGCTGAGCCGGGCGAATTCTGCACATTCAACCTGAAATCCACGGTGGAGGATTGGCTGACAGGTGTGCTGCCCAATGAAGGCATGCTAATCGCGGGTCCGGAGGCAGGCTCTGGTGCGGACCGCTGGCGACTTGCTTCGTCCGAGTCCGCAAACCTAGACTGGCGTCCCAAACTGGAGGTGGTCTACGTAGTAGCCACGGCCACACCGACAGCCACCCAGACGCCGACGGCAACGCCCAGCGCGACACCCACGGCAACTTCGCCGGGGCCAACGGCAACACCTACCCAAAGCCTGACTCCATGGCCAACTGGTACGAGTCGGTATATCTACCTGCCCTTGATCTGGAAGTAGGCAAGCATGAGGGTTTGTCTGGTCTACCCGGACATCGGTGGCATTGAGCACTATGGCGCGCGCAAATACTATCATGGGCTGGGCTACCTCTCCGGCGTCTTGAAGCAGGCTGGGCACGAGACTGCGTTGCTCTATCTTCAGGGCGTGCCTAGCGAAGATCAGTTCCTGCAAGAGGTTGAGGTGATCTCACCAGGCTTGGTTGCCTTCTCGGCAACCACACATCAGTATCCATACGTCGAGACATGTGCCGGCTGGATCAAACAGTCGATGCCCCATCTTCCCACCATGGTAGGTGGGGTTCATGCCACGCTTGCACCAGAGCAAGTCCTCGCCAATCCAGACGTTGACCTAGTCTGCATTGGTGAAGGAGAGTACCCACTTCTGGATCTGACCAACGCCTTGGCGCAAGGACGCAATATCTCTGACATCCCCAACCTCTGGCTGCGCAAGAATGGGCACGTGGTCAGGAACGGTTTGCGAGCGCTGATCAGCGATCTGGATGAACTGCCCTTCCCAGATCGTGAGCTGTTCGGCTTTCAGGAGATCCTGGCAGCCAACGACGGATGGGTGGACATGATGGCTGGACGCGGCTGCCCATATGGATGCTCTTACTGCTGCAACCCCGCCCTGCGTCATCAACTCAAAGGCCTGGGCAAGTATGTTCGCTTTCGCAGCGTCGACAACGTGCTGGCAGAGATACGCTCGCTGGCCAGCCAGTACACAATCAAGACGCTGAACTTCCAGGACGATGTCTTCACGCTGGATCGAGAGTGGGCACTGGAATTCAGCAGAGCGTATGCAGACGCGTTCACATTCCCATTCTGGATCAACACGCGCGTTGAAAGCATCAACGACGAAGAACTGGTGGCTGCATTGGCTGGCGCCGGTTGTCGCGGCGTGCGGATTGGCATCGAGTCCGGGAATGAAGAACTGCGAGCCAAGATACTAAAACGGCGCATGTCTAATGATGAGATCCGCCGTGCCTTTGCTCTGGCACGCAAGCACGGCCTCGACACTTATACCTGCAACATGCTGGGCATTCCTGGCGAAACACCGGCGATGATCGAGGAGACGATCGCGCTGAATCGCGAGCTGGAGCCAAAAGATCTGCAGTTCTCGGTTTTCTATCCCTATCCCATGACCGAACTCTACGACCTGTCTGTGCAGAATGGCTATTTGATCGAGGGGGAGTCGCTGCCCAGCTACTACGGACCCAAGAGCGTTCTGCGCCTGCCCAGCCTATCCCAGGCCGAATTGGAGCGAGGGTACGATCAGTTCGTGCAACTGAAACGCGAACTGCGCATCAAGAGGCAGAGTCCCGCCACCTACCAGGTCTACCGGGCGTTGCGCACTGTGATGAGAGATCCACAGAAAGCGTGGTCTATACTGGGCGGGCTCAGTCGCATCAAGGGCCGTGTTTTGGCCATGCGGCCACAGCGACCGGTCGAGGCGAAGCAATGAACCTCGTCGAGTTCTACGATGAATACTGGCGGCAGGCCGACGACACGTTCGATATGGAGCGGTTGGGCCTGATCGCTAGCCGCGTAGTCGCCGGCGAAAACGTGCTCGAAGTTGACTGCGGCCCAGGTGTCCTCGCGGTGATGATGCAGGAACGTGGTGCTCACGTCACTGGAACGGATCTCTCGAGCGTGGCCGTAGAGCGAGCGCGCGCCAAGGGCGTAGCAGCTCAGCAGGTGGACCTTGACACACAGCCTTTGCCCTTTCCTGATGCCTCCTTCGACACTGTGGTGTCCAATTCGATGATCGAGCATCGGTTCTTCCCGGAGAGGACCCTCGACGAGTGTGTTCGCGTGCTGAAACCGGGCGGCAAGTTCATCGTCTGCTTGCCTAACATCGCCCACTGGCTCTGTCGCTGGTGGATGATCAGCGGACGCTTTCCATACATCGAGAACTCGCCAACAGACGCGCTGCATATCCGCTTCTTCACCGTATCTGAGGTGAGGCGGCTGTGTCAGGGGCGGGGCTTGCGGATCCTGGAATTGGATGGCAGTGCCAGCCTGTGGGCCAAGGATTTCTATCCCCAATGGGTGCGCTCACACCGCCTGCGCGGCTTGTACACCAGGCTAGCACACCGCTACCCATCTCTATTCGCCAGGGATTTTGTCGTGATGTGCCAGAAAGTGGCTAACCCCGATGACGCTTAGACAACGAGCCACAGCGGGGACATTCTGGGTTGGTGTTTCCACCGCAGTACGAACCTTCTTCCAAATGCTGACCCGGTACATTCTGGCCCGGATGCTGCTTCCTGCCGACTTTGGGGTGGTGGCTATGGCGTACATCGCCATAGATTTCCTGCAGATGTTCCGTGAGATGGGCTTTTCCTCAGCGTTGATCTACCGCAAGGGAGACGTCCGCAAAGCAGCCGACACTACCTTTGTCACGCTGATCCTGATCGGCACCGTCCTGTTCGCAGCATCGTTCGTTGCGGCACCGTTCGTGGCCGCATTCTACCGCACTGCTGAGTTGCAGGCTGTGATGCGCGCCCTTTCTCTCAACATCCTCATCTCCGCCTTCGGGCAGGTGCAGTTGTCACTGTTGGCCAAGAACCTGGCCTTTCGTGAGAGGCTACTTCCTGATCTGGTACCGACTGTCGCCTATGGCATTATGGCGGTTTTGTTGGCACTGATGGGGCGAGGCGTATGGAGCCTCGTCATCGCCAGGATCGTGAACTCCGTGTTGACCGTGGTTCTGGCCTGGCTAGTAGTGTCCTGGTGGCGGCCCAGGCTGCGATTCGACCGTCAGATAGCGCAAGAGCTCTTCGATTATGGCAAGCATATCGTGGGCAGCGGCCTACTCGTCTTCCTGATCACCAATCTGGACAACACTTTCATCGGCAGAGTACTCGGGGCAGAGGCCTTGGGGTTCTATGGCTTTGCCTACACCACGGCGAACCTGCCCGCGACGCACATATCTCGCATCATCGGCCAAGTGCTTTTCCCGGCCTACTCCGAGATACAGGATGACATAGAAACCCTGCGCCGCGTTTTTCTGAGGACATTGCACTATGTTTCAGTATTGTCCGTCCCAGTGGCAGTGGGCACCATTGCCTTCGCGGGGCCTTTTATCCTCACCATCTATGGCAACGAGTGGGCACCTGCCATTGTGCCTCTGCAGTTCCTCGGCATCTATGGCTTGCTGAGGTCCGTGGCGGTCAACATGGGAAGCGTGTTCAAAGCCGGTGGCAAACCCAACTGGCTGACCTATATCGCCGTTGGCCGGCTTGTGGTGATGGGCATCCTGCTATATCCAGCCACCAAGTACTATGGCATCGTGGGTGTGAGCGTGCTCTCTGCGGTGGTATCCATCATTGATTTTGTCATTTCTGCAGCCTTGACCAACGTGATTATACGTGGTAGGCTTGGCGATTACGTGCGAGCGCTTTGGGTGCCGTTGGGATTCTCACTGGTTTCTGCAGCGCTGGCCCATTGGTCCTATTCGCTCGTAGTTGCAGGGGGGCACGGCTTCATCTCGCTGGTCATGGCTGGCACATTGATGATATTCGTCTATGCACTGCTGGTGTTCATCTTCGACAAGGATGTGCGAACGTTGGTCATCAACACGCTCTCTGATCTTGGGCTGCCGGCGAGAGAATGGATGGGCAACACAGAATAAAGGCTCGTGGAAATGGCGCTTCAGGGCCCCGGGATACGCGTTCTTCAGATTTCCAAAGTGCGCATGAACCCTTACGTGCGACTGCTGCAAGAGGCATTGCGCAATCTGGGCATCTCTTGCTCCATTGGGGAGGGTCTGTCGCTGCGTGTGGCGCGATCCTGGCGCCGGACATTCAACGTCTTGCACCTGCATTGGCTGGAGCTGCTATATGCCTCACCGCACCTGGGCCGCAGCCTGCGCAGGCTGCTTTCTGTGTTGGCTGGACTGCAATGGGTCAGAGCAGAAGGATGCAAGCTCGTGTACACCGTGCACAACGTGCAGCCACATGAGCGTGCATTCCCGCTGCTCGATCAGTTAGCCAACCGGGCCGTGTTCTATTGGGCTGACGCTCTGCACGTGCACGACGAAGCAGCGCGACGGACGGTAGCGCAGACCTACCGGCGGGACCAGCGGGTCCATGTGATCCCCCATGGCAGCTATATTGGTGCCTATCCCAACAGGTGCACAAAGCCGGAAGCCAGGGAACGTTTGGGGTTGGCAGAGCACGCATTCGTCTACCTCTGTCTGGGACAGGTGAGGCGTTACAAAGGAATAGAAGACTTGATTGCAGCTTTCCAACAGTTGGCTGATGAGAACGCCCAGTTGATGATTGCCGGCAATGTGCACGACGCGGCTTATGCCCAGGAACTGACTCAACTGACCAAGGGGCGATCCAACATTCACACGCGGTTTCAGTACGTGCCGGATGAGGAAGTACAGTACTTTCTAAACGCCTGTGATGTCTGTGTGCTGCCATATCTGAGTGTCACAACTTCCGGTGCTGCTGTCCTGGCCTTTTCATTTGGCAGACCGGTCATCGCGTCGGCTTTGGGTGGCTTTGAGGAGCTGTTGGCCGATGGGCGGGGGATTGCTTACGGCCTGGCAGATGACGATGCCCTGCTGCATGCTCTACGCCAAGCAAGGCACTTGGACGTGGTGGAGGCCGGCCAGAGGGCCTTGGCCTGGGCTAGAAGGCACCAGTGGCAACAGCTGGCGCCCAGGTTTGCCGAGGTCTACGCGGAGGTCCTGAGAAGCAGGGTCTAGTGACAGATGATCGAAGGGCACGACATTCTGTGCTTTGCGCCTGGGCCGTGGGATGACATCTGGCGCAATCGCCATCACATCATGACCAGGCTGGCGCGGGCCAATCGGGTCCTATACGTGGAGCCTTGGGCGTATCTGCACCCCACCCTGCGCCAGCTTCGGAGGGGGCAGATCCGCCTTGTGGATATGCATGGACCACGTCTCTGGCAAGCAGGCACGAACCTGCAGGTTTTTCAACCGCCATTGTGGGCGCCGCGGGCGGACCGTTTCCCGCTGAGCGTGACCACGCGGGCGATTTACATGGCCTCGTTGCGGCGGGTGCTCAAGCGCCTGCGTTTCCGAAAGCCAATCCTGTGGCTGTTCCTACCCGACATGGAGGTTTTTGTTGGGCAGTTCGACGAGAAGCTGGTGATCTACCACATTGTGGACGAGTATGCCGGCTATGCCGGAGTCAGCGAAGCCTGGCGTCCAGTTCTACAGCGCATGGAACAGCAGCTGGCCCGGAGGGCAGATCTGGTGTTTGTCACTTCGCCGACCCTGTATGAGAGGAAGCGGGCACTTAACGAGATGACCTATCTGGTGCCCAATGCAGTAGACTATGACACGTTCACTGCGGCTGCGGGAGGCGAGGCTTTGCCGCCTGCCGATATGATCACTGTGCCATCACCGATTGCTGGATATGTCGGTGCAATCAATGACAAGTTGGATCTAGCCCTATTGGGACGGATAGCACATCGGTGTGAGCAGCGGCACGATTCGCAGGGACGAGGCTGGTCACTGGTATTGGTCGGACCAATCACGATCACGGATGACGAAGGCCAGCGTGCACTGGAAGACCTGCGCAGCCAGCCACACGTGCATTTCCTGGGACGCATAAACGTCCAAGATGTGCCCCAACATGTGGCTGCCTGTGATCTATGCTTGTTGCCCTACCGCATCAACGAGTGGACACAGAACATCGATTCTTTGAAGCTATACGAGTACCTTGCATGTGGCAAGCCCGTCGTGGCGACCGACTTGCCTGCCGCACAGAGGTTCTCTGCGCTGGTCAGGATTGCGACCAACGAAGAGGAGTTCCTGGCGAGCATGGATGCAGCTCTGAAGGAAGACAGCCCTGAGCTGCGGGCCAAGAGGCGCGAAGTTGCCGCCCAGCACACATGGGAGCATCGCGTGGCCGCGCTCTCAGCGGCCATTGAAGACCACCTCAGTGGGCAGAGATCGCATGCTGGCAAGGTTACTCTAGAAGGAGAGGCATGAGATAGTGGGTACCGAAATGTTGACCTATTTCAGGATCATACTGAAGCGGTGGTGGTTGATTCTGTTGATCTTTGCTGTGACCACCGCTGTGATCCTTATCAACTCGATGACGGCAAAACCTCTGTATTCGGCATTCGTCAGGCTGCAGGTCATCGCGCCGGAGCCGCAGGAGGTTTCTCTATTTGCCGAGGCGAGGCCTGTCGGGAGCCGCGAAGAGATTGTTGCAGTGCAACAGCAGTTTGACGCAGCCCTGCGCAGCGCCTATGTTGCCTGGCAGACCATTGCCGATCTGAACCTGGGCGTCTCCGCGGCCGAACTTCTGGATGGCCTGAGCGTTTTCGCCGACGGCGAGTTCCTGAATGTGACATTCGTGGCTGACAACCCTATGTTGGTGGAAGCCATTGCCACACAGCATGTGGAGAACGCTTTCGCCTACTATGCAGAGATCCGTTCAAAGCCGTCCACAGTAGCCCTGCAATTCATCCAACAAGAGCTGGCTGAGGTAGAAAAGTCACTCACCACCGCCCAGGACGCGTTTCTGAAGTTCAAGATTGAACACGAAGTCGATTCTCTGCCACGTGAGATCAGCGCCATACAGGATCAGATACGCCAGTTGCGTTTGGAGCGTGCCAGGCTGATCACAGAACGTGAAAAGGCAAAGGGGATATCCGACGAGTACATCCGGCTGGCAAGCGAGACTGGCTCAACCCAAGCTGCCGTGAGCTACGAACGTCTGGCGGTGGATCAGGATGCGCTCATCGCTGGCCTTGTTGCACAGGAGGCTGAATACGACAGGCTCATCTTGAGCCAGGAGGCCCTGCTGGTCGAGTTGCTGCAGCTCACCACCGAGCACGAAAGCCTGCTGCGAGCCGTGAGCCGTGTGCAGTTGAACTATAACTTCCTGACCGACAAGGAAAGTGAGGCGCGACTCAAACAGAGCCAGGCTACGAACGTGAGCTTCATTCAGATCATCGAGCCTGCGCGTATGCCTGACCGGCCAGCGCCATCACAGACTCCCAAACTGTTGATGATTGGCGCTCTGGTGAGCGTGATTGCAGGTGTGATCCTAGCCTTCGTCCTAGAATTCATCTCGCTGCTGCGTGCACCTGCCCCGGAGGAAAGCGCCTATTAGTTGGTGCCTATGGTGCGGCGCTCTCTGACAAGCAAGGAATTCACGGCACGTCACTGGGAAACGCTGAAGGTTTCGGTGGTGCTGCTAACCCTGTTGGTCATCTTCTTTGGGCAGGCGGTGTTCTTGGGCCGCAAACTGCTGCCAGCAGACATTGCCTTCACGGATCCTGTCTTCCTTCCCCACGCACCGGCGGATTTCACAGAGCCACACAACGTCCTGCTGTACGATCAAGCGTACCAGTTCTACCCGTGGCGAGTGTACGCCTCAAGTGCAGTGCGGCAGGGGTTCCTTCCGTTATGGAACCCGTACGTGTACAGCGGGGCGCCCTTTATGGCTGTGGATCAACCAGCGGTCCTGTACCCTCTGAACATCCTGTCGTACGTCGTTTCTCCTCCTGATGCAGTTCTGCTTACAGCGCTGGTACGTCTGTTCATCGCTGGCTTGGCAACTTACTGGTTCGTGCGCACCCTTGGCGGCGGCAGTCTTGGTGCTTTGGTCGGCGCCATAACCTTCGCCTTTAGTGGCTTCATGATCGTTTGGCTGGGCCACCCTCATGCAAACGTGGCGGCATGGTTGCCTGCCTTCTTCCTGACGGTGGAGTGGCTGTACCAAAGAACCACCCCCCGGCACATCGCCCTGGTGGCTTTGACCATCGCCGCACAGCTGACCGCAGGGCACGCGGAGACAGCCCTGTACACACTGACCGCAGGGGGTCTGTACTACCTGCTGCGCACGTCGAGCGCCTGGTGGAGTAACCGCCAGCTGAGATCAAGCGTTATGCGCCTGGTGGCTCTTGCCACAGCGGCGGCACTCGGTGCCGCCCTTGCCTCCGTCCACCTGCTGCCTTTCCTGGAATGGCTGCGGTACAGTGCGGAACTGACGTGGCGAACAGGGCTTGGTGGGCTGCGCGCAACGCGCCTCGGCCCCAAGTACTGGGTAGCTGGCCTACTGCCCATGCTGTTGCCCAACATCTTCAGCAATCCGACCTGGCCAGGACAGTACAGGAGTTTCTTCCCTGGGTGGAACTTTGTGGAGCAGACGCTGTATGTGGGGATACTCGGTTTGCCATTGGCAGCGGCTGTTCTCGTGGCTCGGCGTGCCGACAAGAGGGTCTGGTTGCTGGCTGCCTTGGGGTTGGCTGCACTCGGTGCAGCCCTTCGGCTGCCTGTCTTCGACTGGATTAACTACCTGCCGCTGTTCAACATTGCTGCTTACGGACGTTTTCGTCTCGTTTATTCATTCTGCGTGTCCGTGCTGGCTGGGCTTGGCGCGCGCGACCTGCTGAAAGCCGAGGGCGGAGATGACATTGCGCGGCCAGCCATCTGGCTCCTGGTCGGGTCAACTGTGATGGGCGCAATCGTGTTGTTGATCGCACCCCATATCCTCAGTGAGATGAACCGCGCAGCCCCATTCCCCTTCAGACAGCTCATACAGGAAGCGCTGTCCTATGCGTTCCGCGTGTCAAACATCCAGATGTACTGGCCGCTTCTGGTGGCATTGGCCGCTGTTGTGATTCTGGGACTCTATGTGCGTCGTGTTCTGAGACGGCAGATTGTGCAACCCATGCTGCTTCTCTTAGTAGTGGTGGATCTGTTCGCCCTGGGGATGGGCTATCACACGGCTGTCGTCGAGCAAATCATCTTCCCGGAGACGCCCGCCTTGCAGCTGCTCAAGAATGACACGAGCCTCTTCCGCATCGTCGGCACAAACATTGACCTGATGCCAAATACGGGTATGATATATGGTTTGCACGATGTACGAGGTCTTGATTTTCCAGGGAGGCGATATCAGGAGCTCTGTCAGGCCATCGGTGGAAGAGACTGGTTGGGCTACGGCATCTTGTTCACTGAGCAGTTGGAGCTCAGATTGTTGGGCCTGCTCAACGTGAAATATGTGCTTACTTCGTCCAGCCTCGAGCCGGATATACTGAGCAACCTGCGCTTGCGAGACGTTGACAACGACGTGAGTGTCTATGAGAACCTAGCCTTTCTGCCGCGGGCTTTTGTGGTCTACCGTGCGCAGGTTGCGCAGGACAGCCAGGACATCTTGCCGACCTTGTTGGACCCAGGATTCGACCTCCATTCTGAGATCGTCCTGGAAAAGCCTCCCCCTCCAGACTTTGTGGAAGCAGCTCAGGCCTACGGTGCTGGAGGTCACACGGGGCTCGGCTCTCCGCAAGCAACGGTGGAGATCACAAGCTATGAACCGAACTATGTCGAGATCATAGCAGATAGCCCGGCGAATGGATTCCTGTTCTTAAGTGACAGCTACTATCCCGGTTGGAAAGCGTATTTGGATAGTGCGGAAGCCGAGATCTACCAGGCGGACTATGCCTTTCGCGCGGTCTACCTGCCGGCAGGGCGGCACACAGTAGAATTCGCGTATCAGCCTGCGCCTTTTCGAGTAGGTTCCATCGCCAGCGGGCTGACGCTCTTCGTCGTGATGATCCTGCTGATCCAGCCCTGGCCGCGGAGGGTGAGGGACTCCAGTGCCCGTCTGGCGGCGGGCGGTGACCTAAAGGCTTATTAGGCGTTGATCGAGCATGGGAAGCAGAGAGCTTGGCACAGCGGGACAGCGTCGGGTGCTCTATGTAGATACCGCACCGTCGGCGGGTGGCTCTGTCATCAGTCTGTATGAACTGCTCAGGAACCTCGATCGCTCGCGCTATGAGCCCATCGTCCTTGCCTACACTCCGCACGCATTCGTGACCAAGCTCGGGACCTTGGGGCTGGATGTAGTAGTGTGGGACGTTTATGGCGCTCAAGACCATCGCCCGGCCTGGGTAGTTGACACCAGAGGGTCTGCGCCCGCGCGCTGGCTTCGGCAGCGTGGCTGGGGTTCAACCTTGTACCACGCGCTGGGCTTTGCCATGATGCTGGTGCGCCGCGTCTGGCCACGCGCCAGGGCGCTGCGGCGCATCATCGAACAGAAGAAGATCGAACTGGTGCACACAAACATCCGCGTGGGCCACGACCGAGAGGGCATCATCGCTGCTAGGCTGGCTGGTGTACCTTGCGTTTGTCACATTCGGGACTTGGAACAACTCAACTGGTTTGACCGGCAATTGGCCAAGATGGTCGACTCATTCATCTACATCTCCGAGGCGGTACAGAAGATGCACCTGCAATCCGGTGTGCGTCGCGACAAGGGCCGCGTCGTGTACAACGCGGTTGATAGCGCAGCTTTCGCAGGCACGCTGGATGCGGTCCGCGCACGTCAAAGCCTCTGCCTGACGGATGATGACCTAGCAGTGGGCATCGTAGGACGCCTCGAACGCTGGAAAGGACAGGACGTCTTCCTGCGAGCCCTGGCCCTGGTCAGGGAGGCAGTGCCCAGGGCAAAGGGGGTTGTGATCGGTGAGCCGGTTCCGTACGATCTGGACTATAATCGGCTGCTGCGGGCGCTGTGCGATGAGTTAGGGCTGTCGGAACACATCATCTTCAGCGGCTTTCGGCAGGACATGCCTGCTGTGATGTCGGTCCTGGATGTCGTGGTACTGGCCTCGACTTCTCCCGAACCATTTGGCCGTGTGCTCATCGAGGCAATGGCTGCTGGGAAGCCCGTTGTGGCCACCTCTGGAGGTGCCACGTGCGAGATTGTGGAGAATGGAACGCACGGGCTGCTGGTGCCGCCGGGAGATGCACATGAGCTGGCTGAGGCAATCATACGCGTGCTAACTGACCGAGAAATGGCAGCGGCAATGGGAAGCCAAGGACGCGCCAGAGTCAGAGAACAGTTCAACATGCGGCAACTGGTGGATGGTGTGCAAGCTATCTACGATGAACTTCTATCCTAGTCCAGCCCGCCAGCCAGCGGGACACGGCCCCGCCCCAGCAACGGCGGGACACGGCCCCGCCTCAGCGATGGCGGGACACGGGGGGAATTGATGAACGAAGTACGATCCGCCAAGTGGATCGAAACAGGAAAGGCCTTGATGGCCGCTCTGTTGCTGCTCATCGTTGCTGTGGCCGCCGGCCTCTATCTGGGCAACGTGGTCGTCTCACCTAACTGGACAGACGCTGTGCGCCTGACGGTGATGGGCGGCCTAGCGATGACCATTGTCGGAAGCCTTAGCAACGGCATGATGCTGTGGATGATCATAGCACCCTTTGCTCAGGCATCCTACACCGACATCTGGCGCATCCTGAACCTGCGGATGCCTCCAGGTATCCCAGACATCACCTTGGATCGCCTGGCTATCGGCCTGCTGACCGTCATCTTCATCGCCCACCTGGCGATTGGCAAGAAACGACTGCGCCGACTGGGACCGGAAGTGTTCATGGTCCTGTTCGGCATCATGATGCTACCTGCCGTCGCCGCCGGACTAAGTGGTCTCGCCAGCACAGGTCAGTATGTGCTCGACAAATTCATCACGCCTTTTCTGGCGTTTGTCCTGGCCAAGAACCTGTATGAAGAGAAGGTGGGACTGGAGAGAATCTCGGCCACTCTGGCCGTAATTGGGATCTACCTGTCCTTCATGATCTTGTATGAACACCTCACCGGCCAGCCCCTGTTCACGGCGATAGGCAGAACCACAGTCTATTCTCGGAGCCTGCGGAAAATCGTCAGCTTACTCGGCAACCCCGCCTTTCTGGGCACCGTCTTGGCCATGATCGTTCCTATCGCCCTCCACAGGTTCATCCGCGAGCGCTCTCCATTCTCGCGAGCGTTCTACGGGTCCCTGTTCGCAATCACACTGTTTGGTAATTTCCTCTGCTACAACCGGGGCGCTTGGCTTGCGCTAGCTGCCGCACTGGTTGTGCTACTCCTGGAAGAGCGGTACCGGCGCATTCTGGTCCCCATCTTGCTGGTCGCGGGCCTGGCAGCGCTCTTCTACTGGCAGGCGATCAGCGCGAGCGCTGTGGTCGTCGAACGGCTATCCAATGTGAGCTCGATCCGGTTCCGTCTGGACCTACTGGATGCAAGTCTCAAGCTCATCCGGGATCACCCGCTCTTTGGAGTGGGAGTGGGGAACTTTGCCTACTATTTCCTGCAATACGGTGGGCATTGGGAGACGCTGGCCTATGACCTGCCTAGTCCGCACAACACCTACATACTTGTGCTTTCCACCATGGGCCTTGTCTCTTTCATCCCCTACGTACTGATTTTTCTGTCCATGTTGCTGACCGTGCTGGGAGCGCTCATTCGTTCCAGGACGGACCAGCGGCTAGACAAAGCTCTGTTGGTTTCAGGTTTGGGCGTTGTTGTTGCCTACATGGTGTCCGCCGCTGCTGTGGACCTCTACGTGAATGTCTTTACCAGCCTTATCTTCTTCCTGATCATGGGCACAATCCTGGGCTACGTCAGTCACCAGCGCTCCTCACAAGCACGCCGAGAGCAGGGCGACCTTCGTCCCCGGTTTGACGCCAGCCGCACTTGGACCTCTGGGGCATAGCGCAGATGCGCGTGGCGATGCTTGGCCAGTACCCCCTCAATGAGCAGCGCATCTTGGGAGGGCCGGAAGCGGTCGTGGTGCCGCTGGTCCGCAGTCTGGCGCGTCTTGATGACCTGGATGTGCACGTGGTCACTTGCCAGCCAGGCGTTGAGAACCGGCTGGGCAGCACTGCAGGCGGGCTGCCATTGCACATATTGAAGCGCAGACGCTTAGGACGGATCACCCTGCACAGGAGAGACATCGCCAGCATCCGGCGCACGCTTGAGCGTCTGGCGCCTGACATTGTACACGCTCAGGGCATGGGCATCTATGCCGCTGCTGCGGCGCAGTCTCGGTGCCCCCATGTTGTCACGGCGCACGGCATCATCTTCCGCGAGGCCGAGTTCGCCACAGGGCTGGCTGCCCGCCTCAGGCGGTTGCTAGACAGCGCCTTCGAGCAATACTGCCTGGCCAGGGTAGCCAATCTGATTTCTATCAGCCCCTACGTAGAAAAGGAACTGGTACAGAACAAGGGCTTTCGGGGATGCGTGTACCGGATTGAGAATCCGGTCGAGGACCGGTTCTTCAGCGCGGGAGGGCAGGGACACGAGACGACCATTCTGTACGCCGGTCGAGTCATCCCGCGCAAGGGCCTGCTGGAGCTATTGCACGCGCTGGTGAAGGTGCGATCGGTGATGCCCCAGGTTTGCCTGCGGGTCGCAGGTGAGGCAGAGAGCGCTCCCTCCTACGTAGAAGCGTGTAAGCAGTTCCTTGCCGAGCAGGCCCTCGACACAGCAGTGACGTTCCTCGGTTCACTGTCCCTGGAGCAAATGGCCCAGGAATACACGCGATGTGCTGTCCTGGCTCTGCCATCAAAGCAGGAGACTGCACCGGTGGTGGTGGCAGAGGCGATGGCTGCTGGCCGGCCAGTGGTCGCTACCCGCGTCTGCGGAGTGCCCTACATGGTTGAGGATGGCGTGAACGGGCTCTTGGTGGGCGACGGGGACGTCGGCGGGCTGGCCAGTGCACTGTTGCGCGTCCTCAGCAACCGCCAACTGCGCGTGCAGATGGGGCAGCGTGGGCGCGAGATGGCCGAGACTCGCTTCCGCACTGAGGTGGTAGCTCGCCAGACGCGCGAACTGTATTTGCAGCTCGCAGCGAGCTGACCTTGGAGCCACGACACATGCGCCGTTCATTTGTGAGGAAACTACTCACCGCAAGATGGGACACCATCCTTCGCGGGTTCTATGAATACAATGTCGTGCGCCACTTCCGCGCGCTACCACCGCGTCAGCTGCAGATCAACGTCACCTACCGCTGCAACGCACGGTGTACGATGTGCAACATCTGGCAGATGCAGGATCGCGCCGAGATGGGTCTGCAGAGTTTCTCCTACCTTCTGGAGGATCCCATATTCCAGGGTATCGAGCGCCTGACCTTGGCGGGGGGCGAACCGAGCCTGCGCCGCGATCTGGTTGCACTGACGGAGCTCTTCATGCAGCGGATGCCACGCTTGGGCTCGCTGACGCTGATCACAAACGGACTGGCCGTTGAGCGCATACTTGCAGACACACGAGCTATGCTCGGACTCTGCGCTACAGGCGGGGTGCATCTCAACGTCTCGGTGTCATTGGATGGCGTGGGCCAGGTTCACGATGAGCTGCGCGGCGTGCCAGGGGCATTCTCCAAAGTGGCACAGTGCTTGATCGGCCTGAAGGAACTGCAGGCATCCTCGCCGGTTCCCTTCTGGCTGGGCGCGAGCTGCGTCATCACTCGCAAGAACCTCTACGAATTGCGCGAATTGCAGGATTGGTGTGCCGAGCGCGAGATCGAGCTGGGCTTCCAGTTGGTTGGCTTTCACGAAACCTACGTCGCCAACATCGAGCAGCGTGCTGACCTGGACTTTGACCAGGCAGATCGAGAGTACCTGCTCCACTTCTTACAGGAATTGGCAAATGACCGGTCACTATCCAACTTTATGGCCTACTATTGGGATGATATGCTGAGAATGTACCGAGACGGCCGCTCGCGTCAGACGCCATGCCCATTCGCCGTGGATTCATTTGTGCTTGACGCCTACGGGGATGTCTACTACTGCCTGTCCGAGCGCAAGCTCGGCAATTGCGTCACTGGAACCGATGGCGATCCATCACTCACTCGCCCCTGTAGTGACATATACTTTAACCCGGAGAACCTTGCTTTCCGCGAGCAGTTGACCCGCTCGGCTTGCCTGCAATGCAACAGCGGCTGCTTTGTCAACATAGGGCTTAAGAAGGAGCTGAAGAAGTATCTGCGGTTCCTGGCCTCGCCCAGAAAATGGCGAGACACGCCTCGCCCAAGAAATGATGACCGCTAGCGACAGGAAGACAAGACTGCGGGTAGCCTTGGTGGCGTTGTATCCAGCTCCCGGCGCAAAGGCACCCGGAGGTGTGCGGGCCGTCGTGCAGAATCTAGTGGCTGGCTTGCGAACCTACAATGACCTGCAGGTTCGCGTCATCCACTGCCATTCTGACATCGAGGACAGCCTTAGCACCAGAGACCACAATGTCCAGGTTGACTATGTTGCCATGCCCAAGCGGCGGCTGGTGCCGAACACCCTACGAGCCATCGCTCGTGTCTATCAGTTGCTGCGCCAGGCGCAGCCCGACGTGGTCAACACACACGCTGCGCACTACACCATAGCTTCTCTGCGCGCGGGCTTGCCCACTGTGTTCACGATCCACGGAGTGGTGCATCGCGAGGCTCAGGTCTACAAAAGCTCGCTCTCTGACCGCGCTCGCTTCTTGCTGGAGAACTGGTATGAGAGCCACGCTCTACGGCATGTGCGGGATATTGTCGCCATCAGCCCGTATGTTCTGGCGGAATACGGCAACCGCAGCAGCGCCCGCTTTCATCGCATCGACAACCCCCTGTCGCCCGAGTTCTTTGCCATCCCGAACCTGGAGGAGGAGGGGCGGCTGCTGTATGCCGGCACAATCGATGAGCGGAAGAACGTGATAGATTTGCTGCGTGCGCTGGACATTGTGCGACAGCGCATGCCCGATGTGCGGCTGCGCATTGCTGGCAGAACGACCAACCCGGCCTACTACCATGAGGCGCAACAGTACGTGGTATCACACGACCTAGGGTCCAGCGTGCAGTTCCTTGGATTGCTGGACAGCGCGGCCCTGAGGGATGAGTATGCGCTTTGCAGCGCGGTGGTGTTGGCCTCGCGCCAAGAGACGGCGCCCATGGCGGTGATCGAAGCCATGGCTGCCGGTAAGCCAGTTGTAGCGACGCGGGTCGGCGGCGTTCCCGACCTGGTAGATGACGGAGGCAGCGGTTTCTTGGTGCAGCTTGACGATGTGGCCAGTTTCGCCCAGAGCGTTGCGGATTTGCTGGCAGACAAGGATCTCCGCCACCGGATGGGGCAGCGGGCGCGAAAGCTTGCGGAGCGCTTTCGTGCGCAGACGGTTGCCAGTCGATATCGCGATGTGTACTATCAAGTTGCTGGGAGAGAGGCGCCGTGAGAGTGGTGTGTTTCTCTGAGCGGTTGCGTGCCCCTTATGACGAGGGCATCAAGAGCTTTGCTGCGCACTTGATTCGAGCACTGGCTGCCGAGCACGATGTGCTTGCTCTCACCACAGATGGAGCAGACGACGCCGAGTATGGCATCAAAGACGTCGATGCCAACCGGCTGCTGCTCAGCGTACCACTGGGCAGAAGAATGCGACGGTTTCGGCCGCAAGCCACCGCCTATGTTCCCACGGCCTGCAGCACGGTCTTCAGCTTCTTGCGCGCCCGGACCCTCCGGTGGTACAGTCGAGGTGCGCCTACTGCCTTGATCACGCTGCAGCCCCGACCTCACACCGCAGTGGGGAAGCGGCTGGTCGGTCGTCTGGCGCCCAACTGGGTATTGGCACAGTCGACCCGTACGGCTCAACTCCTAAGCTCCTTGGGATGCCGTACGGCTGTACTGCCACCAGCAGTGGATGCGCAGCGCTTCCGTCCGGCATCGACCGCGGAGAAAGAAGCGCTGCGACAGAAGTATCAAGTTCCTGCCACAGCCACAGTCGTAACCCATGTAGGGCACCTCAAACAAAAGCGCAACCTGTCGCAGTTTGTGGCATTGCAGGCCGCGGAGGGTTATCATACAGTGGTGGTGGGCAGCAGCAGCACGGAGCAAGATGTGACTCTCAAACAGAAGTTGCGCCGCGCCGGGGCGACAGTGATCGACACGTATGTGGCCAACATCGATGACATCTATCGGCTATCGGATGTTTACCTCTTCCTCGCTGAGGGGGATACGGCAGCAATTGAGTTGCCCCTATCCATACTGGAGGCAATGGCCTGCAACCTGCCGATCATCTGCACACCGTTTGGCGGACTGACGGACCATTTCCGCCAAGGTGATGGCCTGTTCTATTGGGATGGCCACACGGCTATCCGCGACATGGCAGAGAGAGCAGTCTCCACGCCATGTGCAACCAGAGCGCTGGTCGAATCCCGCACCTGGTCCGCTCTCGCTAGGTTCTTGCTGCGGCGGTTTCAGGAGAACGAGGGGGCTTGATGCGTGGGCCGTTCTCACCACAGGCTGCGCCTCGCCATCTCTCAGGCGAGGCAAGGTCTCGCCATCTCTCAGGCGAGGAACGAATCGCTGCCTATCTGGCTGACCCCTTGCGAGTTCCACAGCAGAACCTGCCGTGGTCTACCTGCGACGCAGAGACTATCCTGCAGGTGTTGCAGAAGAACAAGGTTCCCTTGTTGTCATTGATCAAAGGCGAAGATCGCCATGACCTGCTCAGCGACCCGCTGTTTCAAGCCGCTCGTGACGTAGAGCAACGGCGGCTCGCGGGCCTGCGCACAGAGTACCGACTTGTTCAGGAGACCCTGGCATCGGCGGGCATCCGCGATGTGATGATCAAATCTGTGGGTCTGAAGCCGTCGTTTCCGTACACATCCGACAACCTGGACCTGCTCTACAAGCCGCAGGACGTAGACGCAGTCAAGTCCACCTTGCGCGAGCTGGGATATGTGGAACTGCGCAACGTCGAAGAACCGCTGAAGTACCTGTTCCGCAAGTTCCACGCCGGCCGCTCCGTCTCTGCCATCCACGTTCATGCCCATGTTGGCTGGATGGTATCATTCCTGGATGAGGAGACATTGTGGCAGCGCTGCGCCGTGTCCGATGATGACCCTGTGGTCGTTGTGCCCGCGGCGGAGGACGCTTTGCTCACCACGTTGGCGCACTACCTCTACGAAGACAAACGTGTGGCCTTGCTGGACGTAGTCAAGTTCGCACACTGCTTGCGCCGCGGTGTGGACTGGGACGAGGTATACCGTATAGCCAGGTGGCGTGGCTGGCCAGACGGACTGAACGTGTCTCTGCTGTTGTGTGCTTATCAAGAACGTATGTTGTACAATGAGACATCGGTGCCGCTGGAAATCCTGGAGCGAGCGTGGCGCACTCTCCCTGGCTGGGCACGGACATCCCTGGAACGTCAGGTAGGCACAGGTGCGCTAGCGCCGCGAGCCTTTGAACGGTTGGCAGCGCCCCAACCGCATGCTGTCCCGGCGGACAACCAAGCAGGGGGGCACGGCACCATCGAGCAGTTACCGCTGCGCATCCCGTTTGCCTTCAGCAAGATCCTGTTCTATGCCAAACTAGTGCGTGACCCGACGCGCAACGCCGTGCGCAAGCTCAAGGACCTGGCGGTGCACACTGCCAACGGCACGAAGCTGAGACTGCGCATACACAGCCAGCCTGCCATGTTGGTCGCGTTCAGCGGAGTGGATGGTTGCGGCAAGACGACACAGGCGCAGGCGCTGCAATCCGCTTTCCACACCTGCCACCTCCGCGCAAGCCGGGTGTGGAGCCGTGGCGGCTCTGCACCGTGGATCGGCCTCTTCACTAGGTGGGGCAAGCGGCAGGACACAGACGCAGACATACTGGAATCGACGCAATCTCAACAGGCGGGAAGGGTTGGAGACAGACAGCAGAGATTTCGCTCCCCCTGGCTGCGCGCCGGGTGGTCCTGGCTGACCACCATCGAGCTCCTACTGCAGTACACACGGCGCGTTACCCTGCCCCTGTTGCTCGGGCGTGTGGTCATCTGCGATCGCTACGTCTATGACCTGTTTGCAGATTGGGCGGCCTATTTCGGTGAGCAGAGGGTGGATCGACGGCTCGCAGCGAGGGCTCTGCGCCTGCTGACCCCGCGGCTCCGGATCGGTTACTGGCTGGACCTGCCAGCCGAGGTGGCACAATCGCGTTCGAAAGATGCTTTGCCCAAGGGCTTCTTGGAAGCGCAGTCCGCTGCCTACGGCCGAATGGCGAACCGTTAAGGATTGCAGAGACTGGATGGCAGCCGCAGCAAGGAGGAGCTCGCTGACCAGATCGTGTATCAAGTCCTGAGCACCTACTTTGCTGAGTATCACACATGGCTCAACACGCTCTTCCTGAAGAATCCGGGACAGTGGGAGTGATGAACGTGGAGCGAATCACCGCATAGGCACAGAGAACACAAGGCGTGGTATTCGGCGGTGGTTTGCGCACCCTGGATGTCTCGGCGATTGGCTCGGCTGTCTGGTGGGCTTGCTCATGAGCTTTGGTGTAGCAGTACTTGACTGGTATGGAACGCCGAATAGAACAGCATCAGCCTATAGGCCACCCAGCGCCTCCTCAGTCACATCATGAACTGAAGACGCGCAGGGTACTTGTCGTGACCAACATGTACCCCGACGAGCAGAACCCCGACTTTGGCACGTTCGTGCAGGAACAGGTTGTGGGGCTGCGAGGGCGCGGTTTGGACGTTGATGTCCTGGTCGTGGGCGGCAAGAGACGTAAGTCCAGCTACATAGAAGGCGCACGCCGCTTTCGGAAGCGCCTGCGTGAATGCCGATATGATCTAATTCACGCCCACTACGTGTTCTCTGGCATCATTGCGCGGTTGCAGCACCGCTATCCCTTGCTGGTGAGCTTTCACGGTGCCGCAGAGATGGTGGGATGGGTCGGGTGGCTGTGCAGAGCCTTGGCGCCGCTGGCCGATGCAGTAACTGTCACGTCAGAGGCGCACAAGCGTCAAGTGGGCCGCCCGGACGCGCGTGTCGTTCCATGTGGCGTCGACCTGGACCTGTTCGTCCCCATCCCCACGGGAGAAGCCAGGCAACAACTGGGGCTGCCGCTGGAGAAGAAGCTGGTGCTCTTTGTCGGTATTGTGCGTCCAGAGAAGCGCCTGGACGTCATCCAGGCAGCGGTAGAGATACTACGCCGGGAGGATGAAAACGTGGAGTTGGCTGTCGTGACCGGCCAGCCGCACCAACGCATTCCGCTATACATGAACGCCTGTGATGTTTTGGCACTGGCCTCCGACTATGAAGGTTCTCCGGTGGTGATCAAAGAGGCGATGGCCTGCAACCTGCCCATCGTATCAGTGAGCGTGGGGGATGTGGAGCAGGTGATCGGCAGGACGGAGGGATGCTACATCTGCCAAAGGGAACCTGCGGACATGGCGCAGAAGCTGCGGTTGGCACTGAACAGAGGCAAGCGCACCGACGGTCGGCGTGTCATTCAGCGCCTGGGTCTGGATACCACGCTGGACAGCTTGCTGCGTATCTATGAGGATCTGTGGTGAAGCTGTTTATTGTGCTGGGGTCAGGCGGCCACACCAAGGAGATGATCCGCCTTGTCGATCTGCTGGGCCAGGGCTTTGAATACTGCTACCTGGTTTCGGTAGACGACCCACTATCGGTGCAGAAGATTCGCGTGCCAGGTGCGGTCTACCAAGTGATCCGTCCGCGCTGGAAGGACACCCCCTTGCCCATGGTGATCATCCGCACGCTGCTATCTGCTGCGCAGGCCTTGGTCGCCCTCGTACGGGCGCGCCCGAGCGCGATTATCAGTACAGGCCCAGGCCCTGCCGTGCCCGCCTCCATGTTGGCCAAGCTGCTTGGCATCAAGGTCATCTACATCGAGACCGGCTCTCGCGTCTACGCTTTGTCCAGCAGCGGCAGGATTCTGTATCGCTTCGCTGACCTGTTCCTCGTGCAGTGGCCAGAGCTGCTGCCCTTCTGCCCCAAAGCCATCTATGCAGGCAGGTTGCTGTGAGATGATCTTTGTGACGGTTGGTTCAACTGATTTTGATGCTTTGACCACTCGAATTGACGAGCTGGCCCCACAACTTGGCACCGATGTCGTGATGCAGATTGGCCTCGGAGAGTACATACCACAGAACGCTCAGTCTTTCCGCTTTGCACCTTCTCTCGATGAGTACTATGATCAGGCTGACATCGTGGTCGGGCACGGGGGACTGGGGACCATTGTAGAAGCGCTGGAACGAGGCAAGAAGCTGATCTGTGTGGTCAATCCAGCCACCTACGACCGGCATCAGGAGCACCTGCTTCAAATGTTTGCGTCACAGAACTTTTTGATCTGGTGCAAGGACTTGGAAGAACTAAGCGAGGCGATCCGGCAAGCAAGGGAGGCGGAGCTGAGCCCCTATCGACCACCGCAGTGCCATATCCACGAGGTGATCGCAGAGTACTTGTCCAGAGCATAGCTTGCTGCTGCAGCTGGCGATAGGTGATACAGGAGTAAGCCAATGATACCCATATCCGTCCCATTGTTGGGAAAAGAGGAAAAAGAGGCAATCCTGGAGGTGATTGATTCCAAGCGACTCGCCCAGGGTCCAAGAGTCGAGGCATTCGAGGAAGCGTTTGCCGCCTACTGCGGCGTCAAGCACGCGGTGGCTACTTCGTCAGGCACGACTGCTCTACAGACCGCAGTCCTCGCACATGGCATAGGCCCCGGTGACGAAGTCATCACCACACCGTTCACCTTTATCGCCTCAGCCAATGCGGTGTTGTTTGCTGGAGGGAAACCCGTATTTGTCGATATCAACGAACACACCTATAATATAGATCCGCAGCTGATTGAGGCGGCGATCACGCCGCGTACGAAAGCTATTCTCCCTGTCCACATCTTCGGCAACCCCTGCGACATGCACGCAATCATGGATATTGCCGCGCGCCATGGGCTTGCCGTGATCGAAGATGCTTGTCAGGCGCATGGGGCCATGGTGAATGGGCAGAAGGTGGGAAGTTTCGGTGTCGGTTGCTTTTCTTTTTATCCCACCAAGAACATCACCACAGCCGAGGGGGGGATCATCACTACGGACGATGAGGAACTGGCTGACCGGGCACGTCTCATTCGCAGTCACGGTCAGCGAGAGCGCTACTATCATGAGACCATTGGATACAACTTTCGCATGACCGAGATTCAGGCAGCAATTGGCCAGGTACAGCTGGGTAAGCTGGAGAAATTCATCGAGGCACGCCGGGCCAACGCACAGTACTTGACCCAGAGGCTAAAGGATGTGATAATACCGCGTGAGGCTCCTGCCTGTCGACACGTCTATCATCAGTACGTGATCCGTGTACCAGATGGGCGTGACCTGTTGGCGGATCAGCTGCGAGACCGGGGCATTGCGACGGGTATCTACTATCCGCTGCCGGTGCACAAACAGGTTGCCTACCAGCAGCTGGGCTATGACAATCACCTGCCGGTGGCCGAAACAGCCTGTCGCGAGGTCCTGGCCCTCCCTGTCCACCCTGCTCTGACCCGCGAAGATCTGGACAACATTGTCGAAGGAGTGAACGCTCGATGGGCCTGAAAGCAGCCGTCATCGGTGTCGGCATGATGGGTCGCAACCACGCCCGTGTCTACGCGCAGATGGAGGGAACCAGCCTGGTGGCGGCGGCAGACCCAGACGCCAGCGTGCTGGAGCCTATTGCGCGTACCTATCGAGCGCGAGTCTACACCGACTATGTTCAGCTGCTGGATGAGGAGAAACTCGACCTCGTCTCGATCGCCGTTCCTACGCGTCTTCATCGTGAGGTGGCTGCTGCAGCCATGAGGCGGGGACTGCACGTCTTCCTGGAAAAGCCGATCGCCGCCAGCGTCGAGGAGGGTCAGAAGATTGTCGAATGTGCGCACCGTGAGGGTGTCAAGCTGGGGGTTGGGCACATCGAGCGCTTTAACCCAGCGGTCACAGAGTTGAAAAAGCAGCTGAATGCTGGACAACTGGGACGCATCTTCCAGATCCATGCCCGGCGTGTGGGTCCCTTCCCCGCGCGTGTCGGAGATGTAGGAGTCGTGATTGACCTGGCGACGCACGAACTGAACCTGCTGGAGTACCTTACCGGTTCGCGGGTCAAGAGTGTCTATGCAGAGACGGAGCGTGAGATCCATGCCAAGCACGAGGATCTGTTAACCGGGATTCTCAAGTTTGAGGATGGCACCATCGGCATACTGGACATCAACTGGCTGACGCCGACCAAGATCAGAGAGCTATCCTTGATCGGTGAGAAGGGCATGTTCCTGGTCAACTACTTGACCCAGGACCTGTACTTCTATGAGAATGACTTCCGCAACGGTAACTGGGAGGGGCTAGCCATCATGGGTGTGAGCGAAGGGCAGAGAGTGCGTCACAACGTCAAACGAAAAGAGCCCCTCTTGGCCGAACTAGAGTCGTTTGTCGAAGCGATCGAGAACGACGTTGAGCCCCAGATTGGTGGCGAGGAAGCTCTGCGGGCAGTACTGCTGGCAGAGCGCCTGATTGAGTCGGGTGAGCAACACCAAGTCGTTTGGGTTTGAGTTGTGGAGCGCTGGCCCAGCGCCGCACAGGGAGGAAATCCCTGCGTGCCAGCACTGTTGCGGCGATCGAGAGCGCGCACACGCTCGGCAACTCAACCAAGCCAATCGCTGACAGAGAGAGATTGGAGGCTGATCAGGGACCAGACTGACAATCGAATGTCTTCCGAGTGCGATCGGCTATCCGAGCTGCTCTCGTGTCGCCATCATGAGGAATATATCCGTCATACAATGCAGCCGAGCCCTCTTCTGGTCAGAAACCGGGGACCAGGGTACGGCAGGCAAGGACTGAGGAGCAGAAGGTTGAAGAGATCTACGTGGATCGCACTGGGGCTGACTGCAAGCTTGGCGCTGGCCTTCACCGCACTGGCCAGGCTACCGTCTAACCAGCTTGAGTCGCGCGGCGTCTATGTTCAATTCGATGCCGTCTCCCACAACATTGACCGCGCAAACGGTTTTCCAGTCGCCGGCGGACATTGGCGCTGGGAGTGGAAGGACCTGGAGCCCAACTACGACGACGACTATCGCTTCGATGAGGAGGTCCGCGGCTTCATCCTCCGGCAGGCGTCAAGGGGCAAGAAGGCAGCCATTGGTTTTGAGACCTACGTCAAGCGCAACAACCAGGCTCATCCTGAGGCACCCTATGGAGCTCTGGCTGTCCCTGAGTGGCTATACCAAAGCTATGACAATGTAGCACTGTGGAATCCGCGCGGCGCTGAACCTCACTACTACGCGCTGAACTTCCTGAATGCTGACTATCAGGCCAAGTACGCCGAGTTTGTCGATGCCTTTGCCAACTGGCTGGCCGCCAACCCCGATCTGGCCAGTGACGTCGCTTGGGTGGAAATCGGCGTCGGCATGGACAGCGAGACGCAGCCCGGCGACTATTGGCAGGTTGTCAGCTGGCCTGACTATGTCTTCTACAATGAAAACCTGGGCTGGACCGGCGAAGACTGGATTGGCTACGTCAACTGGTCCATTGACACGTACCACAATGCCTTCCGGATAGGCAATCCCAGTCTCTCCCACATCCCCCTCTTTCTGAACTGCGCGCCCACCTATCCGTCTCACCCCGGCTATGTCGGGAATGAGCGCACCGTTTTCACTGACTATGCGGCAAGCAAGGGCATCGGGCTGAAGAACAACGGCCTGCAGGCCGATCGGGCGTCAGCCGCCCTGTACGGGCCACTGGAGAAGTGGGGAGCTGCGGAAGCCCCAGGCATCGTTCCCATCGCCCTCGAAACCTACGAGCAGTGGCTGACCGACGAGACAGACCTGTACTGGGGGTTGCTCTGTGCACTGGACAAACATCCGGATGTTTTGGAACCAGATCGCTGGCTGATGGTGGATCGTGATTATCAGCGCCGCGACAACTATGTAGCTATCTGGAACTGGGTGGAGCCGTATGTAAGCGTGACGCCGTTCGACACGCCCGGCATCTGGTGCGCGCTGCGTGAGACCGAGCACGGCAACGGAGAGCGCGGCAACTTTCGCTTCTGGCTCTACGAGAGGTCCGACCTGCCCGGCGGGGCCACGGTGCCAGAGTGGAACGTGACGGACGCCAAAGAAGGACGCTACACGCGCCGCACCGACCAGGCCACTGGAAACCGCTTCATGCATTTTCAGGTACTGAACACATCTGCCTTCTACGGGAATCCTGGCCCGGTGACGGTGCAAGTAACCTATCTTGACAGAGGTACGGATTGGTGGCAGTTGACCTACGACTCGATCAGCGGCGAGAGGGAGGCGCGCTTGGTTCAGAAAGGCGACAGTGATCACTGGATCACCATCGCTGTCCCACTGACCGATGCTCGCTTCGGCAATGGATACAGTCCCGTCAGCGGCGGTGGCACCGCACCCGACCTCAAGATAGACTGCATGGGCGACGGTGACGAGTATATCCACATGGTTGAGATAGAACACGGTCCATATCATACCATCTATTTGCCGCTCATCGCGCGCTAGCCAAGGGCGTGGGACTGCGGGACTCATAGGGTCGGCCCAAACTGAGCCGGAAAGCTGGTTTGGACATTGACTTGGCTTATGACAACTGCTGTGCAGGTGCGATGCGTATCCTGAAATGGCCTTTGGCGTCGTAATAGTGTGGCCATTCTTGAGTGCCGGTTGCTCGTACCACTCACCTGGCCATTCCCAGGCACTGGGCGGCGAGATGCATAAGCGATGGGTTTGGAGAAGTGTGTCGCATGATGATGGACCGCTGTCGGTAGTCCTGGCTGCGGGCAGCGATGCTTTCTTTGCCCAACCCCATCGAGAATTGTGCGCTAAGTAGATCAAAAGACCGAGGGAAGGAAGGTTATTCATACCATGAAGAAACAGTTGGTGGCAGTCCTGCTGATCAGCCTGTCCCTGGTGCTGGGCACGGCCTGGGTGGCAGTGGCCAAGCTGCCGGGTGGCTACAGCCACACACGGGGGCTGTACATCTATTGGGACCAACCCACGGACGAACTGAACCCGCCCGCGCTGCCGGTTGCGGGAGGCTTCTGGCGCTACAACTGGTCCGATCTGGAGCCGGCGAACGACGACTACCAGTGGGGGAGGATAACCAACTGGGTTCAGGCAGAGCAGGCTCGCGGCAAACTGGCCGGGATTGGTTTTTCGTTCTTCAACCGATACACAGGCGAGGGTGCGGACCGCGGATTGCAGATCCCGCAGTGGTTGCACTCCTCGTATCCAGGTGACGTGGCCTGGCTCAACACGCGATTGCCCGGCCAGAACTGGTACCTTCCCAACTACTGGAGCAACAACCTGCGGAACCACTATGAGGATTTCATCAATGACTTTGCCCAGTACCTGAAGGATAACCCAGCTATCGCCACTCAGGTTGCCTGGGTGTCCATGGGCGTGGGCCTGGAAGGTGAGACGCAACCTGCCTGCCGGTGGGGCTGTCCTGGCGAGGAGCCAAACTGGTACTACTACCGCGAGGATCGAGCCAAGAGGTCGGCGGACTGGATC
>Ga0209427_10001084_pt1 | contig 30818 bp, 33 predicted proteins | sample DeeMarSWOR136_30_FD_187465 | JGI IMG/M metagenome (GOLD analysis project Ga0209427, IMG submission 187465) | Marine sediment microbial communities from White Oak River estuary, North Carolina - WOR-1-36_30 (SPAdes) (version 2) | ecosystem: Environmental > Aquatic > Marine > Intertidal zone >...
TATTGTACGGTGCCAGTAGGGATCATGGAGCAGGAATATGATTATCTTACAGCGTTGGAGTCAGCAACAGGCTATGAAATCGAAGGCAACACAATGGAGATGACCAATGCTGATGGAGATGTGATTCTAATATTTGCAGCACCAGAACTGGAAGGTACACTCTGGAAACTGGATTCATATGTGAATAGCGATGGTAATGTGGTCAGCGTGCTGCCGAATACTGAGATTACAGCTCAATTCCAGGGTGGAACAGTTGGAGGGAGTGCTGGCTGCAACGCCTACGGTGGAAGTTATACAATCAGTGGAAATGCAATCACCATTAGCTCCATTTTTACCACTGAAATGTATTGTCATGAGCCAGTAGGGATCATGGAGCAGGAATATGATTATCTTACAGCGTTGGGGTCAGCAGCAGGCTATGAAATCGAAGGCAGCACAATGGAGATGACCAATGCTGATGGAGATGTGATTCTAATATTTACAGCGGCATAGGAGAAGAAACAGACGAAGAGTAAAACCTTTTTTCTCTTTTTTTCAAAAGTTACATCAACAGAATGAAAAAGCAGATGAACGTCATGGAGTTCCTCAATGCCATAGAGATTGAAGATTGCTGAGTGTGACCCAAAGAAATAACAGAAAGACCCAGCTTTCAATTCTCATCAACTTTTGCTCCAGCATATAGGTTAACCAAGCGGCGAAGGCTTGTCATCGTCGCGGTTGTCTCACCTGTTACACGTGTAACATAACACAGCTTTTTATTAGTTTTATGTCAAATTTCTGATACTTGGAGAGACTTCAAATCTTTGGCACCAGATTTGAACCCTTACTGGCGAAAGCATTTATATATCACTGCGTTAATGCCCACCCAGTAACCTGGGTTAACCAGAAGAGGGGAATAAGAATCCTTTCCTAGAGAAGGTACAAAGAGGAGATACTATGGAAAAAATAGTAGAAGTGACTGAACTGGTAAAGCATTACAAATCTGTAATAGCAGTTAACGGTATATCCTTTGATGTGTACAAAGGCGAAATATTCTCTTTGGTGGGGCCCAATGGTGCAGGGAAAACCACCACAGTAGAGATACTGGAGTGTTTGAGGATGCCCACCAGCGGTTCAGCATACGTGTTAGGATTTGACGTGAAAAAAGAAGAAAGTAAAATAAAAAAGAGAATAGGTGTCATGCCCCAGGATTTTAACACATTTGAGCGGTTAACAGTAAAAGAGAACGTAGAATTGATAGCTAAAATATATGGGGTGAAACCAGATATCAAGGCTGTCCTTGAGGAACTGGGCATATGGGAAGCACGAGACAGAAAATTTGAAGCATTATCTGGTGGTATGAAGCGAAGGGTGGGAGTCAGCATGGCATTAGTCAGTGATCCAGAACTGCTCTTTTTGGATGAGCCTACCACTGGATTGGACCCACAGGCCAGGAGAGAAACCTGGGAAGTCATAAACAGGCTGAAGAAAATGGGTAAAACCATCTTTCTGACATCTCACTACATGGAAGAGGTGGAATACTTAAGTGATAGAGCTGCTGTCATTGTCCAAGGGGATATCATAGCTTTAGAAACAGTGAATGCCTTAATCTCACAATATGGCGGAGGAGTTAAAGTGAATGTGGCAAACGGAGACAAAAAAGTAGAAGGTCTCTTTACTGAGCTTGCTGAAACCGTCATTTCCAATGAAAGAGGAGTGACAGGAACATTTCAAACCAGACAACAGGCCAGCAAAGCGTTGGCCTCAGTATACAGATTGAGTGATGAATACACAGTGGATATTGTTGAACCGAGCATGGATGATGTGTTTGCACAGTTAGTTGGGGGACGAGTTGATGAGCGAGGTGAGTTAGTATGAAGCGGGTTTACGCCATATTTACTGCATTACTCAAGAGTTGGCTGAGAAGCAAAATAGGCATATTCTTTTCATTTTTGTTCCCTGTTATGCTCTTAATCATTTTTAGCACTATCTTTGGCGGGGCTGGTGACACGCGCTACACCCTGTTTGTCCAGAACTTCGATGTAGAAAATGGGGAACCGACTGGTCTTTCTCAGGGGTTTGTAGATGCTTTAGAAGCTACAGACATATTTGCCATACAGTATCTTGATACTGATGTGGATGTTTCTACCTATGTGAAAGAAAATCCCTCTTTCAATTTCAGCTATCGCATACTGGTGATTCCCAAAGGATTTGAAGAGCATGCAGTCAACAAGAGTTTGTCGGTACGCATGGATGTCACGCTGGATACCTTACTTCTCTTCCAGGAGCAGTATGCTCAATACATGGATGAAGCAGACCTGCAGCAGATTATAGAAGGACAGACCATACTCCAGCAGATGAAGACGACGCTGCCTACTGACCTATCAGAACTTGTGTTGCTGACCGATAGGGGCGACACTGCTGCTCCTGCTATGACAAGTGTCATCTATGGCGTGGTCAATGCATTCAGCAACACCCTCATAGGCACTGAAGATGTGGTAGCTATCACAGGTGAGCCGCTGGAACAGAAAGAACTAAGAGTGGTAGACTACTACCTTCCCGGGTTTATTGCAGCCTTCATCATGACTAACGGGATCATTGGTGCCAACACCACCATATCTGAGTACAGACGAGATGGCCAGGTGAAACGGTTAGCTGCCACACCGTTACCGAAGAGTTCCTGGGTTTTGGGAAATATACTCCAGCAGGCTGTGTTGGCGTTTATCCTTACTGGGATTATGATCATTTTAGGATGGATCATTTTCGGGGTGAGGGCTTTTCCCGATATCTATGCAATACTCCTGATTTTTGTGGGCGCAGTAGCCTTTTGCAGTGTGGGAATGGTCTTAGGTGGCGTGATAAAGGATGTGGAAGCTGCATCTGGAGCTGGAAACGCTATTGCTTTCCCCATGATGTTTTTATCCGGTGCATTCTGGCCTATTGAGATGATGCCGGAGTATCTGCAGACAGTGGCCAAGTTTCTGCCGCTGCACTACTTTCATGAGGGGTTAAGGCAGCTAATGATATTCGATAACCCTGAAAAATCAGTGACAGCATTTGTGATTTTGGGAGTCTTTGCAGTGGTATTCATTGCAGTAGCATTTAAGGTGACCAGGTGGAAAGAACTGTAACTTTTATGTACAAAAGCTGTCTAATAAGTTGTCTCAATCTTGTTACACGTGTAACAGAGAAGATGTGTACATACAAAAAGTCCTGAAGGAGGTTGTCCCAGAATTGATTCCTTTGTTCAGAAAATGACTTTTTGTCTTGATTTTCTGACTTATAGCTTAAATGAAAGAAAATAGATTGTTTTTCAAGGAGAATTGAGTCATGATGGTCATAAGTAACTGGAAGTCTCTCCTGAAGACGAACCCCGTGCCCAGGTTACTGGAAGAGGATACCATTAATGAAATAGTCTACCTTGGTCGAATGATGTAGCAGAAGGCTTTTCAATTTGGCTGTGAACTTGAGCATGAAGAAAGTGTATATGGAGATGGGAATTTCAGAAGCAAACATTCTAGAATTGGTTAGAGGTTAGATCACAAATACTTCTTCACAAAATCAATCATTTTTTCTGGATGTTCACCCACATAGTTGTAGGTATCAAACCGTCCCATATCACCTTCTACCATCCAGAATTCCTTCGGTTCAGGAGTGGCTTCATAAAATCCTTGTATATCTGACAACTCGGTCCATGGGTCTGTTCTGGCCTGGATGTACAGGGTGGGAGCTGTAATGTCTTTACAGTACTTCAAAGGTGACATCTCTGCAAAGGAGTAACCACCCCGCCACTGGCACATCTTGTCCACCAACGGAATCAATACCAGACCTAAATGAGTATACGCGCTTTTGACATATGAGCGAATAAATACTGATACTGATACTGGTTGCACAGCTACGAGACATGCAACATCTCTTAACTGCTCGTGAGCTTTTCCCATGGCCACGATTGTCGAATCTGCTCCCATACAAAAACTCACAAAGCCAATTGCGCTCGATTTTGTGTCTTGACGATTTTTAATATAATTCACTGCGCCCAATACGTCCTGGTATTCATTTAACCCAACACCAGTTACACCTTTATCGCTTTCCCCGTGGTTTCTGAAATCAAACATCAACACTGAATAGTCAGCCTGGTTCAACGCGTGGGCTGTCTTCAAAAGATCGACATCTGGTTTAAATCGTGTAACAAGCCCCTGATTTTTGGCTGTAAACCCATGACGATTAAACGGAAAGGGATGGGTAACAATGGTCGCTTTATCAGATTTTCCTGGGATGAACCATCCTTTTAAGGTGAGGCCGTCTGTACTGCTGAATGCAATGTCTTCGTAATCCATTCCGTACTCTTTTGGTGTTTTCACAATGGGCTGCCGGTGTGAATAAAGAATGAGACTGGAAAATATGAAACAAACAGCCACGTATAGTATTGCAATAATCACGAAGAAGACCAGAATCAGCTAAATCATGCATGACCCTCCTCTTTAACAGGTAAGTCACAGAAGGATATCTGCATACTCATGTGCATTATTGCAGCAATGAAGGGACAAATAGGAGTTTGTTGAACCATAACAATTCCTCGCAATCCTTTCTATGGCACCTTATATAAACTTTGGCATCACGGTGCGCAGCCTTTTGGTGTTCTTGCTGCCACTTAACGTGCAACAAAGAGAATGTCATGAATATCTTTGATTCACTCCAAAGGGTTGTTACACGTGTAACAGAGAAATTCTGTTCCATGCAAGAAGTCTTAAAGGTAAGAAATAAACGGGGAGCCATGAGAAACTGGAAGTCTCTTCTGAAAGCAGACCCTGTACCCTGGTTACTGGAAGAGGATAACCCACCAGTAAAATATTTTACCTTGATTGATATTCTGGATAGGCCCTTAGACGATTTAGAAGTCAAAAAAACAAAGGAAGACATCATGAAAACGGGAGTTGTCCCCAAGATTCTGGCTAAACAGAAAGATGGCGGCTACTGGGGAATTCCACAAGATTTTTATGTTAGATCCAAGTATAAAGGAACAGTATGGACATTCATCATTCTGGCACAATTACAGGCAGACAAAAACGATGAACGCATTAGAAAAACGTGTGAATTCATCTTGGACCATTCCCAAGACAGAGAAAGTGGCGGCTTTTCGTACGCAAGCGGTGAAAATGGAGGTGGACACCACAAGATATTGCCCTGTTTAACAGGGAACATGGTGTGGGGGCTGATCAGGTTTGGTTACTTAAATGACCCCAGAGTTCAACAGGGAATTGACTGGATTACCACGTACCAACGATTCGATGATGGAATAGAACAGGCGCCCACTGGCTGGCCGTACAAAAGTGAACGGTGCTGGGGGAAGCACACGTGCCGCTTTGGTGTGGTCAAAGCATTGAAAGCTTTGGCAGAAATTCCTCCTAGAAAAAGATCTCAAAAAGTGAAGACTGCTATTGAAAAAGGAGTTGAATATATATTGATCCACCACATATACAAACGAAGCCACAATCTAACTCGTGTTTCCAAGCCTGAATGGTTACAATTTGGGTTCCCTTTAATGTGGAACACTGATGCTCTGGAAATGCTCTCCATACTGACTAAACTTAACTACAAAGACAAAAGAATGCAGGAAGCAGTGGATTTAGTGATTTCAAAGCAGAACAATGACGGCACATGGAACCTGGAGCACACCTACAATAGACGCTTCCAGGTGAGTATTGAACGGAAAGGTAAACCAAGCAAATGGGTCACGCTGTATGCTCTCACTGTACTGAAAAGATATAGTTAAATATAAACACCTCTGATCTCTCGTAAAAAGCTAGAAAATAAGAATCTATTTCTTTTCTAAAAGGATATTCCTTACAGTGATTCAGCCTATTACGAAATTTTTCATGAATTCCAATAGTTACTATTTTTTACAAAGACCAATGTGCAAAAAAGTTCCAGTGGAAATTTGTTTTTACCTGTAATTTACTGTAACAGCTTTGAACCGAAAAACTTATATACTTCCTCAGGTTAATACAGTTGGCTCTGTGAGGAGAGCACGCAAAGACCTCGTGTCAATGCGAGCAGAATTCGAATCCGAAAGGAATCGAAGGAAAGAACTTCGAAAGAAGGAAAACTCCAAAACAGAGCCACTCCTTTTTCTTGGGGCATGAATTTTTGACTTTGCTACTGGATTAATTTTTGTTTTAATTTTGAGATATTACCATTACTATAGGAAGGACTTCTTGAGAAAACTGCCACATCAAAAGCGGTTATATTTGCTTCTTATAACTACATTAACTTCATTTGTAACTATCCATGTTCAAATAACCTCAGCAAAAGCACGAATAGGCATGGCAGCAACCTTTTTCCCTTTCACAGGAACTGCAAAGAATCTGAACCTCTTGTTGTACAACTTGTCAAGGTTCATCAGATTCTCAACAATGAAGATCTCGTTTTTTAGCAAGAGGGTATGAGCAGGCCTCGTCAAATCCTTTGAATCATCTACATTTACAGTATCCGCCCCCACCAGCCTAACATCTTCTTCAACTAAGAACTCAGTAACCTCTTTCGAAATAAATGGATACGAATAGTATCTATCAGTTCCCCAGTGTATATCCCAGCCAAAGTTAAACAAAACAGCATTTCCCCTCAACGCTCTGTCAGGCAAAACATCTGTACTAACTGGCTCACCTGCACTCCCCGCGCGCGCATCTATTACTACACCGGGGAGAACAACTTCTTCAATTTCTATTTCGCTAATATCCCTTCTGTTTGGAAACCGGTGGTACGGTGAATCAATATACGTTCCAATAGACGTCTGAAAAGTAATTTCTGTGACCTCAAATGAAGCTTTCCCTTTAAATTTTGGTTTCGACTGCTCATGGGTCAAAAAAGGACGGATATGGGCAGTGTACTGCGTAAAGGTGCCATCCTCATTCTTCAGTTTAAATCCAGGCATACTATCTTCAAAATAGTGACTGAGATCAATGAATGTTGTCATATTCCACCATAAGAATAGACCATAAAAAAGGTTCTATCGATTAACATGTTGCTACACGTGTAACAACCTGGATAACCAATTCTTGAACATGAAAAGAAACTCCTTCTCAATCATGACTCCAGAACCTGAAACTCTCTCTCCAGTACACTATACTCTCTCAGGGAGAGTGCATCTCTATGCAGAGGAATGATCAACCGTGAATTATTCACAATTATGACATCCCTCAGTTCCTGCAAATACTTTGAAACTGTCTCAAACCCTGTCTGTGTTATCAGATACTCCACACCATCCAGCAAAATCACAGATTCCCCACTCTTTCTGGTGAAATCTCCGATAATGTAACTCAACTTGGGAAGATCATCCGGGGCTATCGTGTTTCCTCTTCCCGATCGTGATAACCACAGCACAGGAGTCTTTACCAGGTTGAACTCTTTTTTGAGCTTTCCTGGATGCATTCTGGACACTGCAAATCCTGATATACCGTGGGTGACCAAATCCACAAAGATCTCAAAAGATTTTTCAGGTCTCCTTTCTGTGACAATATAGCATTCTGCAGGGTCTAACCAGTGCTTGAATTTTGTTTTCAATGTTTTTTCTGCAACTGATTCTATTGACGGGTTAGTCCTGTCGATGAAAGCTGTACACATAGCTGCCAAAATTTCCAAATCCTTGATATCTTCATCTGTAATGGTTCGCCCATGTACGCTGCCTGCAGTCAAAGCAGCAAATGCCTCATCCTGAATAAAAATGGGAACCCACACAACTGACTGTGCTTTAATTATGTGCTTCCCTTTTACTGCAGAGTTCTTAACGAAGATCGTTCTCTTTTCCCGGACACATTTCACTCCAAAGTAATCAGTATCTTTCAAAGGAAGTGACGTACCTTCATCCGGCAGATTAACCCCCTTACCGCAGTGGAAATCCAGGGTTTTTCTCAGTGGATTCACCAGAAAAATACCGCACTGTTCAAACCCAACCGTGCACATACTTTCCACAATAGTATTCAGCCCTCTCTCCCAGTTTTTCTCTGTTTGAAGGTTTTGTTTGGCAATTAATAAGATTTCCTTTCTTCTGGCTTTTTCCTCAACCTTTCTTTCAAGTTCCTGGTTAAGTTCTTTGATTTCATTGTGTAATTTTGAATGTCTCACAGCTGATGAGATCACTTCACTCAGTGGTTGCAATACATCAATATCCTGCTGCGTGTACGTATTGGGTATAGACCGTGAAATGTGAAGTGCTCCTATGCAGTCACCTTCTGTGATTAAAGGAACAACAATTTGAGAGTTCATATCTGCCATGTCTTTTCTACCTTCTGTAGAGACACCTTCTGACAGTACAGGTTTTTTGGCTTTGATACACTGACTAACAGAACCTTCACCATAACCAAAAGGCAAATCTTTTACTCCATCTTTAATTCTTCCTGAAGCATAGGCAGGATATACACTTTTTTTATCGTCCGGAACCAGAAAAATGATAAGATTTTCAAATCCAACGAGTTCCTGAATAGAATCTGAAATAAATCCAAATATTTCATTGACATCCATGGTAGAATTTATCAATTTGCTGGCTTCAAAAAGACTTTTCAGCTGCAGTTCTGCCCGTTTGCGCTCAGTAATATCTGCCAATACTCCCTGTACCCCAAAGAGACGATTTCCTGTAAAAACTGGTCTACTGGATGTGCGCATCCACCGTATTTCACCAGACTTGCTCACCACCCGATATTCATTTGCTGTCGTATTACCAGATAAGATGCTCTGGAAATTCTTTTTGAGGCGTGATAAGTCTTCTTCATAGATGAACTCGCTGAAGTGGTGGCCAACAATATCTGATGGGGTATAACCAATGAAGGATTCTACAGCTGGACTGACGTAGGTCAGCATGCCATCTGCATTAGCAGCATAGATGACATCATTGATATTCTCCACCAGGTCGCGATACTTCTCCTCAGATGCCCGCAAAGCTTCCTCTGCTTTCTTGCGTTCAGTAATATCATGAAACACCACAACAATACCCATTGTAATTCCTTTATCATCTTTGATGGATGTAGCACTGTGATCAATAGGTATTCTCCTTCCATTGGAGGTGAGCAATGCAGTGGTTGGTGCTTTTACTTCACCTTTGTTGAGGACTCTTTCTACGAGGGGTTCAGTTCGTTCACCAAGACTTTCAATAGTAAAGACATTATCTAATGATTTTCCTACAGCATCATCATGCTGCCACCCGGTAAGGGTTTCTGCAGCAGCATTCATGAAGGTAACCACTCCCCAGGTATCGGTGGCAACTACTGCATCGCTGATACTCTTGAGTGTCGTGGAAAACCATTGCTGGCTTTCTCGTAACCTTTTCTCCATGTTGTGCTTGTAAAGAGCAATCTCTATGGTGGCATGCAGTTCTCTATCTTCGAAGGGTTTCACCAAATACCCGTAGGGTACAGTCATTTTTGCTTTGTTCACTGTTTCTTCATCTGCGTACGCTGTCAAAAATACTACTGGAATGTCAAGGGGACGTATGTGTTCTGCAGCTTCTATACCATTGATTTTGCCCTTCAATATAATATCCATAAGAATGAGATCTGGATTATCTTCTGCCTTTTTGATGGCTTCTTCTCCTGAAGCCACTACTGCAGAAACTGTATGCCCTAACCTCTTCAACCTTTTTTGTATGTCCTTGGCAACAATTCTCTCATCTTCAACAACCAAGATGTTTGTCATTATTTCACCCTCTTAGCTTTTGCTCAGCAATCCGGTGCTGGATTACCCATTTGTGAGGTTCTTGTTCTTTTTTTTGGTTTTGTTCATCCTCCAGTTCACACCTATTTCAATGGAAAATCTTGATTCGGTGACTAACCCCGATTTGAGCTTAGTTCCATCAAGGTATCATTTCTCCATCCTCGATAGAGTTGAATCTTTTAAATAATGGTCTGTTCTCACCAGTATGATGTAAAGAATGATTTTTTTTGAGGGTTTAGTTCGAAAAATAATTCGTGAGAAGATTGTACACCACATTTTTTTTTGATCATATTCCTCTTTACTGTTACGCGGAAATATCTCATATGAGGAGGGAAATCATGTCAGGACAATTCTGAAAGCATTCATAACATTGCTGAGAATGTTCTGGTACCTTGGTAGCTTCCTGCTGAACTGGAGTTCTGTTACACGTGTAACAAGTAATGACCCAGAACTCCTTCAAATTATATGTAGTTGAGTCCTTCTGATTTTTTCTCTTCTTCAAGGTAGGTTACCGCTTTTCTTATCATCAATTTGGACATGCTCTTTCCAGTTTGGGCTTTCAAGAAGCGCACCAAAAGAGCTGATTTTAGATCACAGCATAAACCCTCTTTCAACCACCATTTCTACGCCGCCGAAGCATTGATCTGATGAGCAATATTGCGTTAACACAAAGAATGCCCATAAATGCAACGCTGTCATAAGATGTTTTAACTTCTCCAGAAATCCTAAAAAGGACCCTTCCAATGCTTGGTACTAGATAAAAGAGCAAGAATCCAATAGCAACAACATTTCCACTCACGAAAAATACTGCATACCTTTTGATAATGCGCATTTCCCCTTCTGGGATAGCAGAAAGATCATGGTGAGGAAATCTGTGCCACACTCTATTCAACAGATTACTCAAAAAGGCCAAAGTATCACCAAAGAGGTTTTTACAGTTGAAGTAATTTGTGATAATGTAGTACACATCGGTCTGCATGAAAAAGAGACACTGCCACACTAATGAGATAGTTTGCAGGAGAACCATGGTTTCAAGAAATCTCAATACAATATGGTTTGAACCACGGAATATCCACAAAATAATAATAAAAAAGGATATAGTTGCCAAATCAGAAAGAATTCCTGCAAAATACACCCTGTACCTTTTTTCTCTGGGCACTGTCCATACTGAAGTAATATCTGTTTCCGCAACAACAAAGTACAGTCTGTGACTGATACGGAATTGAGCATCCAATCCTAAAGATTTAGCTGCTGCCAAATGGTAGAACTCGTGTTTGAATACGAATAACCAGCTCACCGCAAAAGTGGTTAACAATACTGCAGTATAAGAGTCCACAAACATGAAGTCACTGAAGGTGGGAAGAAACTGGGGGTTAACCACTAGAATTATTCCCCCTATAGCTATTACTATAGTATACAAAATATATGCCGGTTTTGAAAACAGTAATTGAGCCTGATCCTGCTTCAAATTCTCAAAATAAGCATGGATTTCCTCATGTTCAGTTTCAATTAGTTGATCATCTACTTTTTGGACAAATCCTACCTCTATCAAACTTTCCACAAATTCTTCAACTTCTACTTCTTCCCCAAATTTCTCCTTCAGTTTCATTTTGGCCTCTTCTATGGTGAGGCTGCCCTTGAGCAGGTTAATTGCTTCGACACCCATCTCGGGCAGGCTGATGAAAGAACCTATCTCCTTTCTTCCCACAATCCATTCTCCTTCCTGCAAATTAATTTCCAAGGGGTAGAAGGTGATCACGGAATCCTTCTTTATGTCAGTCACTGTATCAACTCCAGAACTTCTCTCTTGGTTTCTCCATCGCCTCTTTTTAGTATTTCTTTTATGATCAATGTAGTGGCAGGGCACCGGTAGGGATCGTTCTTGTAAACAGTTTGATGGTAGGCAAATGCATGACCTCTACACCCTCCCCCACAAAAGAATCTGTTTTTACAGGTCTTGCAGGGTTCTATTTTGTGCACATTCAGAGTGTACAACTCCTGAAGTAAGTCTGAATTCTGCCAAATTTCCTGTAGAGTGGATTTTCTGATATTTCCTAGTTTTAACGGTTCATACTTGGTGAGCATACAGGGGTACACATCTCCTACTGGCGTTACTACCGGGGATGTTCCAATAGAACATCGCTCTCTGGGCATTGCCAACATGCTCACTTCCCTCTCATCTGTTTCATGGGTGTAGCAGAAGTGTTCACACATTTGCTGGGGAGTCAGCAACAATGCTTTGTCGAACCCCCTTCCAATGGGAGAAACATCTGCACTGGTAACGGGGACCTCCAAGGCTTCTCCTAGATTGTAAATAGCTTTCATTTCATCAAAATTCTCTCTAGTGAGCACTGAACTGATGGAAACTTCAATGCTTGCCTCTCTTAGAGCTTCAATACCCTTTAATGCCTTTTTGAATCCTCCTTTTCTCCCTCGAATAACATCATGGGTTTCGGGACAAGCACCATCCAAGCTTACCTGGACGGATTGAATTCCTGCCTCTTTTAGTTGTCTGGCCAAAGATTTATCAACAAGAATACCATTTGTTAGCAAATTAGGCTCCAACCCCGCATTATACACTTTTTCTGTCATGTGTAAGACTAAATCCTTTTTGAGGAGGGGTTCCCCCCCTGTTATGGTGACAGGGTTAATGCGTGAGGAAATTACCTCATCCAAAAGGTTATCAATTTCTTTTAAAGTTAATTCATTTTCTTGTGGAACACCGGCATTGGAGGCACAGAAGTTACAGTATTCATTACACAAATAGGTGATTTCGATATTAATGGAAGAGGGACGGCTGTAATCATAGATTGGGTCTATGGGAGAAGGGTTCTCTGTAAAGGCGAGTACACCCTCACCTTCCAGAATTTTCACAAAAGAAGAGACCGCTTCTTCAACATCTTTTTCTGGTTCAGAAAATCGCTCTGCCAGAATTCGGACCACATCTTCAAAGGTGCGTGTCCCATCGCACAGTTCCAGTACTGCTTGGGCAATCTTATCAACTCCAAAGATAGCCGACCCTAACAGTAAAAAATCTCCCTTACTGGTATTCCGGATAAAAACTTGTTCTTTTACCTTTATATAACTCATTTTATCACCTTAAAAAAAGAAAAAAAACAAAAAATAAAATGTCTAGAGACAGACTATCTTGGATTCCTTCCATACATTTTCTGTGAAAGCTGTGGTCTTTTTCTTCTCCAGCTTTCTGACGCTAATGGACATGATTCACACCTCCTTTTGTTTGATGCATTCTTCTCGAATAGCAGATATTTAAATCTTTCCATGCAAAGGGTTGTCATGTCTTTGGAGGACGATGTGTTACACGTGTTACATGTGTAAAATTTTGCATATTCTATCATTTACCAACTTGAATTCCTATAAAAAGAACGTTTATTACGAAACCAGAAAGACAATCTGTTACACGTGTAACATGATGATTGCCAAATGAATCTTTGAACCTTTATGTGTTGAGCACTTCCAATTTTTTCTCTTCTCCAAGGTAGGTTACCGCTTTCCGTACTAAGAGGGTAGAAATATTTTTCTTCATGTGAGGTTTCAAAAAGTCAACCAATATGTCTGGGTAGTGTTTCCCAATTGTTTTCAACCCCCAGCCAATACCCTTAACGAAATCGATTTGCTTTTCCTCAAGGTAGGGTTCAATCAATTTTAAGAGCACTTTTGTCTTTTCTGGTTGATCTACAATTCTTTTGCTGAAGAAGTGAATGGATACTCCCACACTTCTTCTAACCCACTTGTTGTCATCATCTAAAAACTTTTTCAGCCAGGGCACAGTTGTATCAAAGTGGTTAACCAATGCGTGACCTAAACTGCGCTCGCCAATGATATCACAGACGTACCATACATCGCCTTTAATGATATATTCTCTGGATTTTTCCATGACTTTGTCGAAAGCGTCTGGCAAAAAATGAATTAAGGACTGTCCTACAATGACAAACCCTCCCATAGCATTGTAATCAATGATTCTGTCAAAGGTTTCAAAGAATTTGGGCATGTCAGTTTTAGTACCTACCTTGCTGATTTGTCTTCCCAGCGTATCAAGCTTTGCGAAAGGACATTTCACATCCAATACTGGCTTTAAAACGTGAAGAGCTCCTTCACTGTCTCCAGATAGTATCAGATCGACTGCCTTTTCGGCAAGCTGTTCTATTCCTTTCTTTGATATGAGTTCCATAGACGCCTCCACATATTTGAATTTTTTTCTTTCATTTTTCTTTCTATGTATGCCATTTAGGTCTTTTCAGACTTTTATGAGTTCTGTAGCTTCTACACGTACTGGAGTACACTGTCAGGGTATTTTCTCTTTACAGAACGATACCACGTACAGAGAGGAACCATCACTACCAACCCTATCAACCAGGCGAGGTAACCCTCCAGTAACGTACCCCTCAGAAAAGGGATGAAAGACAGCATCTTGTACACATACAAGTGCACCACGTAAAAGAACAAGGGCGTACTCCCAAATAAGGTGATCACCCTAGACATCTGTCTAAAGCGTACATTAGATGCCATGTAATTGTACCCTGCTATAGCCAGTGACATGCCTCCCAGGTTCCACATCAAGAACACCAGACTTGGGGGATACTTGGACATTAACATGAAATCTCGCCAGTCACCGCCCTGGTATGGTGTAAGATTCCCGTAGCCACCTGCAATTCGTAATATTAGCCAGCCTGCAAGGAGAACTAACCCAAAAATTAAGAAGAACTTTGTTATCTTTTTCGGATGAGTGCCTATCCAGAACCCGCATGCGCATCCCAGTCCTATGACGCCAAGCCACGGCAGTATAGGGTAATTTGAAGCCAAAAAGCCTGTACGGTCTGGTTGAAGCACAATCTCCAGAAGCGGCTGGTCACTCTGTGTGAGGGGAAATCTCCTCAAGAGAAAGGGCACTACCAAGAGCAAAAGGACAGATCCAATAGCTACCACAGAAACGGGTAAGCGGCGGGCAAAGGCCAAGAACATCAATCCTGATCCAATACAAGCCAAAATGCCAAAATAGATAAAAGGCCAACCAGATAACCGACCAAATCCCCAGCAAAAGTTCACTATGGTCATCTGCAGCAGTATTAAGAGAATCCCGCGCGTGAGAAGCTTTTTGGTAATCTGATTTTCAGTTAAGTGCGACTTACGAAGGGTGTACAAGGCCACGCTTAACCCAGCGAGAAAGATAAAGGTAGGTGCACAGTAATGGGTGAGAAACCGAGTTGCATAGTGGAGGACATCCGGCATGGAATCTGGCCGCACACCTTGGTACCCCTCAGCAAAGATATGTATGTAGGAGAAGACCATGGCATGATCCAGCGCCATGAAGATCATCACCCATCCACGTACTGCATCAATACTGAATAACCGGCTTTGTATACTTTTCAACGCTGTAGGCGAAGATGTGGACACGAGCATTCCTCCAAAATTACTTTATAGGTAGACTCTGAATCTACAGCAATCATCTCCTCTGACAATTGATTTCTCAAGCTCTACCTGTAATGGTTTCTCTAGAACTGACTCGAACAATTCTTTGACCCATCCCCGGGAGCAGTAACACCATGATGGTGACAATCCACCTGGGTGGTCTTTTACTAATGAACAGTAACACTTAGGATACACCACGTACACGTTGTTGTGATCTATGTGCAAATGGGAATATATTTCACTGAATTTCTCCAGAAAATCAGGTACATCTTTCGCTTTCTTGTGACACGCTTTCGCTTTCTTGACAAGATTCTGAGAAATGCAGGAGCGACCGCAGTTTTCAAGCACTTTAACTGTTGTTTCTTCATTAACATGTTCATCTAAATTGGCAAGGAGATTTCCAATCCACTTGTGTAACTGTTTCATTGTGGTGCATCCCTTCTTGTGCTTATATAGGTTACTCAGGTTTTGTGTTCTGCATCATCGGTTGTCAATAGAACCTGAAAATCAAATCAATCTTACTCAAATCTCTGAAGAGTCCTCTATTGAGCAGTTTCATCAGGTTCCATAATTCCAAAGGTGTTTCCTTCTGTGTCCTGGCAGTAGGCCATATATCCAACCCCAGGAACAGCCATTTTGGGAACCACCACTTTGCCGCCCTTTTCAACGATCTTTTCTGTCAATTCATCCACAGAGGGAATTTCAATAATGTTGACTGTGGTTGCGTGAGGGCTCTCTCGCTTCATCAATCCTCCATTGATGCCAGGTTTGTCATCTGGACCGGTAGTAACAAGCCAGTAATCTACAGGACCCTTCCATTTCTGGATTTGCCAGCCAAACACTTCTCTGTAAAATTGTGCTGCCCGTTCTGGGTCATCAGCATTTATCTCAAAATGATTTACTCTCATATTTAACCTCCTTTTTTACTTGATGGGTGCTATCTGATTCTATTCGAACAGGTTCAATCTCTTTGAATATTTTCTTTCCTTTCTTTGATTTCCTTCTCCTCTTCCTTTTTTACCACCTCCGGTACCTAAGAATTGAGATGTGGTTACAGTCTCTTTTTCATATTATACATATATACTTTTGCTTTTTGCTTTTTGCGGGGCTGTCACGTCTTTAGAGGTCAATATGTTACACGTGTAACATTTCATAACTTATCATTTCACCTGCAATCCAATTATAAAGAGACAATATGAATTAGAGAGGTTCTATCCCTCGAGAATTTGACAATCCCTTTTTTGCTCTTTGCATATACATACAAAACAACGCCCAATTCTTTAAACGTATTGACAAAAGGGCCAGTAAATAATTAACCTGTATCCAGTTTTATTCTGACAGTGGTAAAGAATGTGCTTTTAAAATCATCGCGCTTCTTTTCTTTGAAGGATTCTATTATTTATTCCTTCCGCAAAGTCTTTAAATGTCTGAGGTTATTACCATTTATGAGCGAAGATGTAGACCCTATTGCTGCAGCTATCCAAACCGAGAAGGATGGTATTGCATTCTATGAGAAAGCGGCCCAAAAAACCTCACATCCCTTCGGGAAGAAGATGTTTCTGTCCTTTATAGAAGACGAAAAAAGACATTTAGAAATTTTAGAACAGATTTCAAAGGAGATGGGTATACCATTTGATACAGAATACAGTCCGCGGGAGCGAATAAAGACAATCTTTGAGGAAGTTTCTGACCAGGTCACAGCACATATTGCCCCTACCTCAGATGAGACAGAAGCTATTAACATTGCTTTAGAAATTGAAAACAAAGGATACAAGTTCTACAAGGAGGAGGCAGAAAAGCATGCTGAACATTCAAAAGTCTTTGACAGGTTAGCTAAAGAGGAGAGCGAGCACATATTTGTCCTGCAAAATCTTTTTAATTACTTGAATGATACAGGGCACTGGTTCATGTATGAAGAGCACCAGATGGTGGATGGAGGGTAACGGGGTTAGCCGCCTGGATAGTGAGAGATACCTCTGTTGGTGAAGGGAGCCTGCAGGGTTTGGCAAATGGGAACCCACAAAAAAGGACAAATTAGAAATAAAAAAAGATCACTAACACTTAAGACAGCCAATCAGACTTATATTGAGGATGGAAGTCTGGTTTTGACTTTTTAAGTAATGGGCCACTTCCTGGGTTCTCACAGTGTTCAGCACGTGAGGAACCTATCTCTACTGCATTCAGCTGGCTCAACTATGACAAGCCCTTCTCTTCTCTTCTCTGGCGGAAGTACATGATCTATGTTGATGCGTTCTGTCTCATAGGGCGCTAAAGATCGGGTACTCTGCCAACTCTGGCTGCCATCATGATCATAAACAGTGATCTTATAGTGAGCTTTGTGGTTTTGTACGTTCATTACTTCGAGAGTGAAGTTCCAATTGGAACAATCCCAATATGAGATGCATTTTACCATTATGATCACCTATTTCATCGACGAAGCTCCCATGACCTTACTTTATAAATTTTGGGTTTGTACTCTTTTGTGCAAACCTAAACCTCAAGCATTTCTAACTACTTGTTTGAGTGCAAAAGTACATTTAAGGTCACAAAATCAAGAAAGGTGATAAATAAGCAGGTCAAATGCCGATTTCAGAAATTTTAGATTCCTTTCAATATTAAAAACCTAAAAAAATTAAAAACAGGATTGTTACACGTGTAACAGATCTGAGATAACCGCCGATAATGGATATCCTCAACAGAGGAGTAACCTTTATATTAAGAAATGGAAAGGTACATCATGATTTTGGTTTATAGTATCCTCCAGGAGAGTGCTACATCTGTGATTGAAGATATAGTGAATTTGCTCATAAGTTTATTCAGCACCTATCAGCTGTACATTCTGATCGCTATTGGATTGATCATCCTTTATTTTGTGGTGACTCGATTGATTTTTCGTGGTACTATCTACAAGTCTGCTCGAAAAGAACCCATGGTTACATTGAGTATGTCAGGAAGGGAACGATCTCTGGAATATCTGGAGAGATTTGGGGAAATGAAAGGTGTTGATGCACAAGTTATCAGGTATTTACGGAAACATGGATCTTTACCCAAAAAACAGCTGGAAAAGACCTTTGGATCAAAAGTTATTCGGCGATTGATCGAGAAAGGAATGATCAGAGTTGTGTAAAAGAGCTGGATTAATCTGGAAGATTCACAGATCTCTTTTAAGGTATTTGAGAGGCTGAATAACCTGGAACCACCATACGTTGTATGAATATGAAAAGATTGAAATCCCAATAGGGCGTATGACCACTTTAGATTGACATTAATGAGAAACATGGCTGAAATGTAAAAATGGCTAAGAAAAGGTGATGAAATGAAGAACTCCTGGTACGAAAATGATGATTTCTGGGAGACAGTGGCACCCTTACTGTTTGGTGAGAAACGGTGGGCTGCCACAGCAGTGGAAGTTGATCAAATCTTGGCTTTACTGCGTGTTACAGCGCACGCTTCAATCTTGGATATGTGCTGCGGCCCAGGAAGGCATTCTTTAGAGCTGGCTCGCCGCCACTTTTGTGTGACAGGAGTAGACAGAACTGTACAGTACCTGGAAACAGCACGGGAAAAGGCTGAACGTGAAGGACTTTGTGTTGAATTTGTGCAGGAGGATATGAGACACTTTTGCAGACCTGAAACCTTTGATGGAGCGCTACTGGTGTTTACATCCTTTGGTTATTTTGAGGACCCGAATGAAAACCACCAGGTTCTGGTCAATATGTATACATCGTTGAAGAAAGGTGGGAGGTTAGTAATAGAATTAATGGGGAAAGAAGTAGTGGCACGCATCTTTCGCGAGCGAGACTGGGGAGAGCAGGATGGTGTCATTCATCTAGAAGAACGTAAAATCAATAAAGACTGGAGCAAAATAGAGAATCGATGGATCATTATCCATGATCAGATTAAAAAGGAATTCAAATTCTCTCACTGGATTTATTCAGCCAGTGAACTGTCTGCTTTGTTGAAAGAGTGCGGTTTTTTATCTGTGGAAGTATACGGTGATCTTGGAGGGACCCCCTATGATTGTACGGCTAGAAGATTGGTGGTTGTCGCACAGAAGTAGTAAAAGTTGATGGTGAAGTATTTAACAGCAGAAAGGATGCAGATATATGGAAGCACAAACGCTCAAGCAGTGTGAAGAAAGAATTGAAAAAGCTCTTTTACTTGAGCAGTCAGGTCAATTGAATGAAGCTTTAACAGTCTATCGTGAGGTGGAAGTTGTCATAGAAGCTCTCAATATTACACCAGGAGATCTATTGTATGCTGAAAAGCAGCGAGTAGTAGCGTACTGTCTGATGCGGCAGGTTAATGTCCTTCGCCAGTTGGGACAGGTGAAGGAAGCTTCAGCTTTATCTGAACGGGAGTTATCTGCAGCGCGCGCTTCTCAAGATGAGATCACGCTGGCCCGCAGTTTGATGTCTCACGGTACCACCTGTATTGTCAACGGTGAAATGGAGAAAGGGTTGAAATTCATTGAAAAAGCGCGTCCTTTGTTTGAAAAAGGTGCAAGCTACGATCATAAACAGGGATTGGGCTGGTACTGGATTCTTAAAGCTGATTTGGTGAATGCAGGGATTGTTGCTGGGCGACCTTCTGAAGTTGTTGATGCGTGTGGTAAGGCGCTGGAAGTGTTAGAACCTATAAAAAACTGGCCTGGTGTTGCACGTGCGTATGCTGCCCGTGCACAGGCATACGAGAGTATGGGAGAGCATGAAAAGGCTGCAGCTGACCGCAAGGCACAATCTGAATACGAACGAATGAAAAAGGAGAGCAAGAATGAAAAGTGAAGACATAAAGTTTATTCAAGAAATTAAAGAAGAATTAATCAAAAACACTGACCATAAATTTCAAGAGAGAGTAAAAAAGTTCTCTAAATGTCAAATCATTACTTATGGGTTGAGAACGCCTGTCACCAGGAAGATTTCTGCAAACTATTTCTCGAAAATTAAAAAGAGGTCTAAACAGGACATATTTGACCTGTGTGAGTTACTGCTGAAATCAGGGTACAGTGAAGAGAGAACAATTGCTTTTGACTGGGCTTTTCGGGTCAAAAGGCAGTATACGCTGTCTGATTTCGAGCGGTTTGAGTCATGGTTGAGAACCTTTGTGACAGGTTGGGGATCGTGCGATGATTTCTGCACCCATGCGCTTGGTGCATTTATTTTTCAGTTTCCTGAAGTTATTCCAGAGGTGAAGAAGTGGGCAGAATCTGATAATCGCTGGTTAAAACGAGCATCTGCAGTAGTTTTCATTTATTCAATTCGGAGAGATACCTACATTGAACATGGATTTGAGATAGCTGATATCTTACTACTAGACCATGATGATATGGTGCAAAAGGGTTACGGGTGGATGTTGAAAGAGATCAGCAATTTATATCCACAAAAAGTGTTTGAGTATGTGATGCAAAAAAAGGACGTCATGCCGAGGACATCGTTGCGGTACGCAATTGAAAAGCTCTCACCAGAATTAAAGAAAAAAGCTATGGCAAAGAATTAAATTATTTAGAGCTGAGAAAAGTTACCTTTTCAAGGAAATGGCACTGAATAACTTGGGATGCCCCTTGAAAAAAGAAATTACAAAATGCCATTAAACAGAAGTATAATCAGTAACTTTATATACTAAGTTACCTTGTATTACCCATGTCAAAAACTATAAAGATAACTGATAAAAATTATGCTCTCTTGGTGAAGTTAGCTGGAGAGCTCCAGGCAGCATCAAAGAAACCTGTTTCAATCGATGAGGCACTTTCACAGCTTTTGGGCAAAGAAGATATCATGAACCTTGCAGGGAGCTGGAATATCAGTGATGAAGAAGCGGAAAACCTCAAAAAAGATATTGAGGAGCTGTGGTCAAAATGGAGAATCTCGTCTTAGACACAGATATACTCATAGACTTTTTGAGAAATAAGAAAAAAACAGTGTTACTCATCGAGAACCTAAAAAAGGAAAATCTAGCCACAACAGCCATAAATGTTTTTGAACTCTTTTGGGGTGCTCACAAGGTGAAATCTCAATTAACAGCAGTTGAAAGACTTTTGAACTCTTTGGTCTTACTGAATACTACAAAGGAAAGCATGAGGGAAGCTGGTGAAATAGCAGCCATTCTCGATTCTAGAGGAATCCAAATCAATGTGGGCGATCTTTTAATTGGAGCAATTTGCAGGGTGAGCAATTATGCTATAGTAACGAATAACAAACAACACTTTTCAAGAATTGATGGATTGAGACTGTGGAATTCAATGTGAAAGCTTTACCACTTTCCAGAGTCAGAGAGAAAAGCCGTAGAAATGTCCTTCAAACGTTTTCCACCCCCTTTTTGGACGTTTCGTAACATTGAATTACCACCACACGCTTTTCATATCCAGTTTATACCCAATAGCATTGAACGATAAATGCATTAAAGGAGTCAGCACCACAATAACTAATAACCCCCCCCAGCTCAGATAATAAAACTCATTCAGAGCATACGGACCCACTATGTAGTACAGTGCTAGAGCTCCCATAATAAAGTCTAATTGATCAAAAGGAGGAAATGGTCTCCCGCTATTAATATTTAATCGTCTCTTAATAAAGCTCTTCGTAATATCGCCCAGCATAGCCCCCACCCCCATGATGAGTCCAAAAATTAATGGGTTAACAGTATAGTAAACAAAACTCTGTAAGACAGCCACACACACTGCAGAAAAAATACCCACACAGACTCCTCTTACTGTCTTCCCCTTTCCTAAGAGAGGTCTTCCATCAGTAAAGGTTCTCCCACCATCTATGGGTCTTCCACCACCAAAGGTGCAGGCCAGCATATTACCAGCCCATGCAGGAAGGATGAACCACACCGCTAATCCAATTCCTTGGAGTATCATTATCTTCATTTAAAGAAGCCTTATTTAAGGTTTGCGGTTCATATGTTAACCAAAATTACTTAGTGTTTATCTCAGTTTTGTTACACGTGTAACATTTTTTTGGAGGTTTTTAATAGATTATGGGTTATAGTAAAAGGTTATTTCAATAGAATCCTCAACAAGTGACATCTATCTGTATCATGGGGTTGCCCCCTCAGTCGATGTTCATCATTGGAGTACATAGAATTTAATGCAGGTTACTGACTCTTTTTGATTTTACCGATTCAAAACATTTTTAAATCTCTCCGGCACCATACTTATATGAGAGCCAATCTCCAATACTTCTTTCAACCAGAATCTGTTGCAGTTATTGGGGCTTCCCAACACAAAGGAAAGGTTGGCCACGAAGTGTTGAACAACATCGTCACCTATGGGTACCAGGGAATGGTCTACTGTATAAACATTCGAGCTGATGAAATTGAGGACATTGTAGGGTTAAACCCCTACAAATCCATAAGAGATGTGCCTGGCCCCGTGGATCTGGCTGTAATAGCAATTCCTGCCAAATATGTGGCGGATGCTTTACGAGAATGCGGAGAAAAAAAGGTGAAAGCGTGCGTTATTATTACTTCTGGATTTTCTGAAGTTGAGAACATCAAGGGAGAACAGGAGTTAACAGAGATTGCTAAATCGTATTCCATGCCGTTGTTAGGGCCAAATGTTTTCGGTGTTGTCTACACTCCTAGAAAATTGAATGCATCTTTTGGTCCTACTGAATTACTTCCCGGCAAGATTGCCTTTATCACGCAGAGCGGCGCTTTGGGTATCTCGTTAATGGATTGGACTATTGCAGAACGGATTGGATTGTCCTCTGTGGTGAGCGTGGGGAATAAGGCGGATATAGATGATGATGACTTACTGGAGTTTTTTCTTCAGGATGAGAACACGAAAGCTGTTGCCATTTACATGGAAGGGTTAAAAGATGGGCGGCGCTTCATGAGGTTGGCAGAAAGAATAGTGATGCAGAAGCCATTGATTGCTATCAAATCAGGGAGGTCCCAAAAGGGTGCAAAAGCGGCTGCTTCCCATACGGGGAGTTTAGCAGGCGTGGATGAGGTATTTACCTCTGCGTTCAAACAGGTAGGTATTCTGCGGGCCGGAACTACCAGGGAAGCCTTTGACTGGGCGCGGTTGTTCAGTTTGGAGAACCCCAAGGGAGATAACACAGTGATTATTACCAATGGCGGGGGTGCGGGGGTTATGGCTACTGATGAAGCAGAAGCAAGTGGAGTGCACTTGTTGGATGATTACACGTATCTCAATAAGGTGTTCAAGGACTGTGTACCAGAGTTTGGTTCCACCCGAAACCCTGTGGACTTGACTGGTCAAACAGGGGAGAAGGCCTACCAAACTGCACTAGAGGCAGCTCTAAAGGAAGAGAGAATTCACGCGGTAGTGGTTATCTACTGTGAATCACCTCTGACAGATCCTCAGAAAGTGGCAGGTTACCTTGTAGAAGCTGTGGAGAAGTACGATTACAAAAAACCAGTAGTGGCAGCTTTTTTTGGTGGTTCCCGCGCGCAAGCTGCTATTAACTGGTTGAATGAGAAGGGTATACCCACGTATCCTGAGGCTGAGAGGGCTATGAATGCGTTAGGTGCCTTTTATGAATGGGTTCACTTCATCGAAGGTGAAAAAAAGGAGGAACCTCTTGGTACACTGGATATTTTAGAAAAGGAGAGAAAAGAAATTGAGGAGATAATTGAAAATGTGAGAAAAGAGCAGAGGTTGCAGTTGTTGGAAAGTGAAGCGAAACGTATTTTACAGTTGGCTGGGTTTGATGTTCCTGCCTTCTATGTTGGGGGGACGATAGAGGAATGCGTGAGAGCTGCCAAAGAAATAGGGTTCCCTGTGGCCATGAAGATTGTTTCAGAAGATATCATTCACAAGACAGAGGTGGGCGGGGTGAGGTTAACCATTCAATCAGTTGAGGAAGTAAAAGAAGTGTACACTGACATCATGACGAGAGCACGAAAAGGGTACCCAAATGCTAATTTGAGGGGGATTTTGGTGAATAAAATGGTGGAAAAGGGGGTTGAAACTATAGTGGGCATGTCTTTAGATCCGCAATTTGGCCCCATGGTCATGTTCGGGTTAGGGGGGATATATGTGGAGGTGCTAAAGGATGTGTCCTTCAGGGTAGCTCCTCTATCGAAGAAGGATGCAGATGAAATGATCCACGAGATTAAAACGACGCCCCTGCTGTATGGGGTTCGAGGCGCAAAAAGGGGGGATATTGAATCTCTGCGAGATGCTTTATACCGGCTGGGATTGCTGGTTTTTGAGTTTTCTGAAATTGCAGAAATGGATGTTAACCCATTAATTGTGCTGGAGAAAGGGAAGGGATGCAAGGTGGTGGATGCGCGCATGACACTACAACCCGAGGAGGGAAACCCATGAAGACCATATTTATTACGTCTACCACATCTTTTGCTGGGAAAACTACTGTTGGATTATGTTTGGCGTTGAACTTTCCAGGAAAGGTGGGGTATTTTAAACCTTTCAGTTTGAATGAGGATTGTCATTTGTTTAAAGAGGTTTTACATTTAGAGGAACCTGAAAACAAGCTTTCTTTAGACGATAAGGAGTTAAAAAACCAATTTGAAGAGCTGTCAACCAAGGATTTGCTCATTGTGGAGAGTGGACCAGATTTGTCATATGGTGCGTACAAGAAGTTATCTGCTTCTGAAATAGCCAAAATCCTTGATTTAGAACCTGTAATTGTGACAGGAGGCTCTCCCGAAGTCATAGTGGACAAATTGATCATGGGGAAAGCGTGCTTTTCTCGTATTCGAGGAGTGGTCATCAATAAGATTCCCTATACAGAGTTAAATGAGACTAAATCCTTTACTGTGCCTTCGCTTGAAAAGGTGGGTCTTCCCGTTTTAGGGACTATTCCATCGTACAAGATGCTGCGGACATTCACTGCACAAGATGTTAAAGAACGCTTGAATGCAGAAGTAGTCTGTGAAGAAGGGATGGACAAAGGTATTGACAACGTTTTGATAGGAGCTATGACCTTTGATTCTGCTTTAACGTATTTCAGACGATACGCGGATAAGGTAGTAATCACGGGAGGAGACAGAGCGGAGATCATGCTGGCAGCCATGGAGACCTCTACCTCCTGCATTGTGGCCACGGGAGGCGTGAGGCCATCACCGCCAGTGATCAGGAAAGCGGTGGAGTTAGAAATACCTGTACTGCTGGTGAAAGGGCACACCTATGCGGCAGCAAAAAAAGTGGAGGAAATTCAACCGGAGATAAGAGCAGGAGACCATGAGAAAATTGAACTAATTAAAAAGAGAGTTGCCCGTCACATAGATCTTGAGGCACTTTTTGAATAAGTGGATTATCTTGCTGATAGCAAGCTCCGTAATGAGGTGTTTCTGATAGTTTGAATTTTGGACAAGTTCGATTTTAATCCTCATTTTTTAATCAAAAGAAAAGAAATAAAAAATATAAATAACTAATTTTCAGAGTATGGGCTACTTCATCTTTTCCCACAGCATCATTACCACAGCAGCCACGACAAACCAAAAGATCCAATCCCCGATGAAGTTGATCACCTTATAGTGTGTTACAGGTGTAGCAGTGACGAGGACAATTCTCCAGACTGCAGGAAATCCATACCATGTGGCACCAACCAGACCGTGAGGCGTTGTATTTATGACACCTGTGATCAATGCTATGACTAAACCCACTATGATTGCGTATACAAACATTTTCATAATATCACCTCATTACCCTTTTTTTCATGAAGATATTTAAACACTTCTTTGTGCAGAACTTATAAGGTTGGAAAAGCCCTAAAATTTGTCCTTATTAAAAAATTTATAGAGTGTTAACCTCTCAAATTTAAAGTAGATATCATGGAAACGGAAGACAACTTTGTCATGTTACATGTGTAACATCATAATGCATAATGAATGAGGGGAGGAACCTATTTAAAGTCATACAAAAATCATAACCAATGGACGAAGAAGAAAAACTCCTGTATTACGGGATTATCCTCGCATGCATAGTGGGAATTGCTGCCACTTCCGTACTGCTGTTCCAATCCAGGCCTCCTCAAGAAGAATTTTCAGAGTTATACTTCTACTTCGAGCGGATAGACCTCAAAGAGGGCCAAGGAGTATTCAAAGGGTGTACTGTGGAAGTGTTAACCACCATCTGGATCGATCTCAATAAGAATGGGGGCCGCAATGAGAATGAAACCTTTCTGGCAGGAGATACCTTTATATTAGAAGGTGAATTCTGGAACATATCTGATGTAGCCAAAGATTCAAGCCAGATTTTGTTTGGCAAATTCCCCAAAGAAGTAACCCCGGGTGATATCAATTTCTCCTTCGTCATTGTAAACCACCTCCAGGAAGACCATTCGTATGAATATACGGTAGCCATTAATGGGGTAACGCAAAAAGAAACTGTTTTGGTAAAAAAAGAAGAAAAAAAGTTGATTTTGCAGACTATTTCAGTGGGTGCGGGAGAGTACACGGTGAGCGTCACCATTGATACAGGGGAAGAGATCTACTTCTACTTGTACGTCAGGGAGTAATGGTCAATCACTGTACTGGTATCCCTCTGCTCCGGTCGCGGTACATCACTGTAAAGGTAACTGCACTATACCCAGCAAGGAAGCAGGCCACAACAACGCCCAAAACGAGATTCAATCGAGCAACGGCCAAAATAACCAGAAACACAAAGAGTAACACCAGTACCTCCATCCAGTTTGCTTTGGCCACATCATAACTCGTGCTGAAGCTGTCAAACAAATCTTTGTTGTCCAACAGTATGGCCTGTCCCACAAAGATCAGTAACACTGCAGGAATCAGTAACCCCACCCAGAAGAAGAACATGCCTACAAATTTTAGAAACCAGGAAATCAAAAAGGCTACCACAAAAATGGGCAGCTTCCCACCGATGGCATCGAATGCTTCTCCTACTTTCATGGTTTTCCCTGAAAATCCGGCATCGCTCATGACAATGGTTAATGCCACACATACAGCTATAACGATTAAGACAACAATCCATACGAGCCAAACAGTTGCTCTCAACAACCGTATAGATCCCACAAGATACGTGAAGAACTGCAGAGGACTCCTCCCCAATGGAGATAACCGTGTTATTCCCCAGGACACCATATTGGTAACGCGCGCCCACATGGCCACCAAAGACAGGATCAAAGGAACAATGTACACTGCTAGAATCTGCGGCTGCTCAGTAACGATGTCTATGGATTTTCCTAACATTTCTGATATCTTCATTCAATCACACTCACAGGTTTTCTTTTCAGGTATCATCTCAATAGTTTTACTTATCAACTTTTTAATCATTTCGCTATTCTCATCCATGATCTCGATGACTTCCTCGTGGGTAATCTTAGTGGGAGATATACCTGCTGCAAAATTGGTCACTGTGGCAATGGACGCGTAACAGATTTTGGCCTCTCTGGCTAATACGACTTCAGGCACACTGGTCATGCCCACCACGTCTCCCCCTAGTAAAGCGAACATTTCAATTTCAGCAGGTGTTTCAAATCTCGGTCCTTCTGTGCACACGTATGTACCTTTAGGATGGAGCGTAATTTTCAAATCAGAAGCAGCTTGTGAAATGATCTCTCGCAGTTGGGAACAGTACGGATTGGTAACATCAGTGTGAACAACTGTATCATCAAAAAAAGTGTATTCTCTCTTTTTGGTAAAGTCAATAAATTGGTCTAGTAGAACGAAATCTCTTGGGTTCATCTCTTTGTTTAAAGAACCTACAGCTGATGTGGATACAATGCGTTCCACATTCAAATCTTGTAACGCTCTAATATTGGCTCGGTAGTTTACCTTGTGGGGGGGAACTGAATGCTCTCCACCATGTCGTGCCAGAAAGAAGACGTTTTTTCCCCGGTGCACTCCGGATTTCAAATTGACAGTACCGTACTCATTTTGAACAGTGACATCTTTCACATCCTTGAGCATTTTGGGGTCGTAAACTCCTGATCCTCCAATAACGGCAATCATGGTCTCATTATTTTGAAGACCTATTTATGTATTTCTATGAAGGGTTTAAGATAAGTGTCAAACCAGATAGCTATCAACAAATCATTGCAGGACGAACTTGGCTGAAGGCAGGAGATCGACTGGATGTTCGTTATGAAGATAATGCTCTCATTCTAAAAATGGTTGGAAAAGAAAGTATTGTAGATGAGGTGGCAGGAACAGTAGACACCAGCCCTGAAATTTTAGAAAGAAGGAAGAGGATATATATCTGCTTTTATGTGTTTTGAGATATATGGGGGGTCGAAATCTGAACGGGAAAATGCTAGAAAACTGATTTCAATCTTTCATGAGATTCCTATTGTCTGCTACATTGCAGAAAAAGCTTCAGATATTCTTAAGAAATACCTAATTGGTGAAGGGGGCATTAGTAGCAGCCGCCTCTCTCATTACTGGTTCTTCCTGTTTAATTACAAGGAATAGTGATTATCAGCGAATCGACAATCTATCTGTGCTTACACCACGAGAGGGGTTGGAAGGTTTAGGTTGAAGTGATTGTCAATAGAGAGTTAACAGATTCCATTTGGATACAATCTCTTGATAACTCCATTTGATCGGCATCATATCTCAATGACACAAAACCCTCACCCTAACATCTTCTGACCTTACCCAACTCTTCTGAAAGGCAGACATGCTAACCTATTTAACGAACCTATTCCAAAAAATGAATGGTGACAGAATGAGTACTACCTATGAAAAAATAGAGAAATTGGAATCAGCATTACAAGTGCTCAGGGCAGATTTGCTCAGGATGAGGAGGGATCTTATTGAGGTAAAAAGAGAATTTTTCAGCGAAAAAGATTTTGAGAAATTAGTTAGTGAAGCTTCGAACCTCATTAGCGAAGGAGAAGATATTGACCCCACAACAATGATCAGAGAAATGAGGGATAAAGACTATGATTGGTGAAAAAGAGCTCACTCTCGATACCTCTGTAATCATAAAAGGGATGATCCCTCCCAAGAGAAGAGATAAAAAACGTAATGAAAGAATAAGAAAATTCAAAACTGCAAACACATATATGAAATTTCTTTTTTCCGGCAAAATTATTGGATTTATACCTTCTGCTGTACTTGTTGAGTTGAGTGCTGTTGGTGCTCGACTTACAGGAAGTAAGAAATTTGGGATAAGTCTTGCAGGAAAGATAGAAGAAATCTGCACAGTCCTTTATGATGAAGAGATTTTGGATAATGCAATTGGGGTCAGTGCACAATACAAAGCCAGCGGGTTTGACAACCTTTTGTTAACATGTGCTATTCTCACTAATACACCTCTTTTCACAGATGACAAGAAACTGCACAACTTATGTGATAAGGCGAAGATAAAGAGTTATCTACTGGATGATCTTATCAAATAAGAATTTGTCTTTTGCAATCTGAAGTTTTAGGGCGTTTTTGGAAAGGATTGATTTTGAAAACGCTAATATTCAACACAGAAAGACATTTGAACCTCTGATCCCACGGAACACTACCCTCACGATTGGTGGGGTTATTGAGGCAATAGAGGGTATCTTGTTGTGTTCAGCCTTGTTCAATTCATATCTGAAGTGGAAATTGCTTATAAAGGAAAAGCTATGAAGGGAGTTGTATTGTTGCGTTCTTTTTCGATGATTTAAAGGGTTGGATGCTATTCTTTTAAGGCTATTGTCGAGACGAATTGATTGATTCACGTTCTTCTTTTTTTCACCCCATGTTTATAAACTTATTGATGAATTGGAAAAAGAGCAGACTTTTATACGAAATGTCTATCAGACACTAAATAGTGCAAGAAGATAATCCATGTTTAACATAACAAATGCAAAACAAAATTTTCGTAGGTTATTGTAGAAAAGGATAAGGAAAAGAGAACATTAAGAGAAAAGATCTAATTCAACGCGTACTATCTTCTCTACTTTGCCTTTAAGCTCATCTATCAGATAAAGCAATCCTATTCCTTTTGTAGTAATGCGATACTCACCACCATAGCTTTCAACCAAGTTAAAAGCGCCAAGTTTGTCCATGTGAAATTTCAGTGATCCTCCTGTTGCACCTATCATTCTTTGAATTTCTTGCCATTTCATTGTCTTGTCGTTCTTTTCCCTCAATGCATATAGTATCATCAAGCGGATTGGATTGCCAATCGCAGCAAATAGATCCGCAAGCTGATTTATCACTATCTCTTCTATTTTTTCACCATATCCACCTCCTTCTGTTTCATTTCTGTCCTTTTTCTCGTTTTGTTCCATTTTTGTACCTCCTTCAAGGCCTTTTTCCCTAAATGTTCTAAAACCTTAATCAAGGCTTCATGAACTAACTTCTCTAAGATTTCTTCGTTCATACTCTCACCTTTCAGGGTTCATCGAGTAAATAGAAACTTATGCTTCTGGGTCTATCTACTCGATGCACTTGCCATTGCATTTGAGCAGAATTCCGCAATACATCCGTTGTTATGGTTAGCTGACCCACGAGAAGCTATTTTGCTAGTAACTAGCAAAGTATTAAGAAATTTCATTTAAAAAAGATAAAAAAATAAAAAAGAGAGGATATACAAGAACATGGAAAAGTATTAAGAAATTTCATTTAAAAAAGATAAAAAAATAAAAAAGAGAGGATATACAAGAACAGGGAGAGTTTAATCACTGGCAATCACTGTTTTTATTATGCATCGGGCAACAAAGGAATATTTTCTAGGTTGATCATTATACCTGCATTTTTTAGCTCTTCAATGGATATACCTGGTACAAAATGAACAAACGGGGTCTCAAAGTATGGTGTTTTCACTTCTC
>Ga0209427_10001085_pt1 | contig 30809 bp, 31 predicted proteins | sample DeeMarSWOR136_30_FD_187465 | JGI IMG/M metagenome (GOLD analysis project Ga0209427, IMG submission 187465) | Marine sediment microbial communities from White Oak River estuary, North Carolina - WOR-1-36_30 (SPAdes) (version 2) | ecosystem: Environmental > Aquatic > Marine > Intertidal zone >...
CTGTCAAGAGTTCACGCCTGCAAGATCACCGTGTCTACGTTCGCAGCTTTTTCCTCCGAGGCGAAGGAAAAAGTTTTTTCTGTCTCAGGGCTGGTGGTGTATATGTTTGGCGACCTCCCCACTACCGAGTATATTAGTTTAGGTAAGTAGTTGGAATATTTAAGCCTGTCGAATTCTTTCCGCCACCTCGTCAAGCTTACTATCGGTCGATTCTTTTATCAATTGGTGAAAGGTAAACAGAGAATTGAAGATGCCGTCTAGCACACCTAGAGGTGAGGAAGGAAAGACGATGATATGAGCGTGGGGTACAAGCTGGCCCCGGGAAAACGTGCAGACGAATTTTGGATTGAAGGTTTTTTCCAGTTTTTTAGCTACCACCTTCACTGTCTTAAATAGCTCGGCTATCTCGCTATCTTCCAGTTCGTAAAACTGTTCAACATGTTTTTTATGTGTGACTACGCATTGACCTTGAGCGAATCGAGGAGTTATATCCAGAATTGCTACGGTGTTTTCGTCTTCGTAGATCTTTCTGGTTTGAATTTCTCCGCTGAAAATCTTACAAAAGGGGCAATCGTTGACCAATGGACACCTCCTGAAGGTATTAGCTTGTCGCTATTCTAGTTTTTTGTTCCTGGTAAATCAATAGTTTCAGTGTAGTTGAGATGTCTTTCTTACTGGGGCGAAGGAATAGCGGTGGATCGGCGATGGCCCGTGCTGGTACAAGCAGGTTAAATGATGTTTGGTGCAGTAGCCCTTGTGATGGGCTAGTCCGTAGCCGGGGTGAAGCTGGTCAAGCTCTACCATGATGCGGTCTCGAGTGACCTTGGCGATAATTGAGGCGCAGGCAATGGAGAGGCATAATTTGTCGCCCCTGAGTATTGGCTTTTGGGAGATGCGAAGCTGAGGCAAGCGTAGATAGTCTATGAGCAGGAAGTCGGGTGGGGTGTTTAGCCGCTCAACTGCATGGCACATGGCGATTTTGGTGGCGTTGAGAATGCCGATGACGTCGATGGTCTGAGGGGCGATGATGCCGACACTGACGGATACGGCCTCCTGCTTGATCAGGTCGAAGAGGAACTCGCGCCTGGCTGGTGTGACTTCTTTGCTGTCTCGGACTGATTTAAGCCAGGGGAAGCTGGCTGACTGGGGCAGGATTACGGCAGCGGCAACTACAGGGCCGGCTAAGGCGCCACGTCCGGCTTCATCCACGCCGGCGATGAGGCGGTAGCCACGGGCATTAAGGCCATTTTCCTCGCTCAAGCTTGGCGGCTCGGATATGGGTTTGCGGTTTCTAGCTTTCAATAGTGCCACCGCCTAAAACCTCGTTATCTTGGTAGAAGACAGCAGCTTGTCCCGGGGTGACGGCTGGCTGCGGCTGGTGGAAGCTTACTTTGACTGAGCCTGGTCCAGGGTAAAGAGTGGCGGCTATCTCCGGCGAACGGGAGCGTATTTTAACAGCCACCGACATTGGCTCGGAGGCGGCTTTTCCAGCTACCCAGTTTACTTCTGTGGCAATAAGCCCGGTGGAACGGAGCTCTTGTTTGCTGCCGACTATTAGTCTATTCCTGTCTGGCTCTATCCTTGTTACATAGAGAGGTTTAGTGGTGGCAAGCCCGAGGCCGTGTCTTTGCCCGACGGTGTAGAAGGCAGTTCCCTTGTGTTTGCCCAGCATTTCGCCTTGGCTGTTGACGATTTCTCCTGAAGATGGGGGAAAGTAATGGCTTAGAAAAGCGCCGTAGTCCGAGGCGATGAAGCAGATATCCTGGCTGCCGGGTTTGTAGGCGGTGGGTAAGTCATTTTGCCTGGCTAACTCTCGAACCTGGGACTTTGTGTAATTGCCCAGGGGAAAGAGCACGCGGCTGAGCTTGTTCTGTCCCATAGTGTAGAGCATATAAGACTGGTCTTTGTCTGAGTCAATGCCTTTGAGCAGGTGGTAAGTGTCGTTATGGCACTCGATTCTGGCGTAATGACCGGTGGCTAAATAGTCGACATCTAGAGAAAGGGTGTGGTCGAGGAGGAAGCCGAATTTTATGTGCCGGTTGCAGGCGATACATGGGTTCGGCGTATGTCCTCGTGCATATTCGGCGCAGAAGTAGTCAATTACATATTGTTTGAACTCGTTCTCTAAATCGATGACATGAAGGGGTATATCGAGAGTTTTGCAGATAAGCTCGGCATCATGAATGTTTGACGGGTTGGGGTGTCGCTTCCTTGGCATTTCCTCCTCAGCCCACAAACGCATGGTCATGCCGATGACCTCGTAGCCTGCTTCATGGAGCAGGAAGGCCGCTGCGGAGGAGTCAACGCCGCCGCTCAAGGCTACAGCTACTCGCTTCTTATTCATGCCTCGAGGTTTTTTCTGCCTGAAGTAGTTGATTAATCCTATCCCAGATAATTTTACCGATTCTGCCTCTGGGGAGGGTAGCATCTATCACCAGCCAGCGCTCAGGCTCCTCGGCGGCTAACTTGAGGTAGCCATCTCTTATTTTATCGTGAAAGGCGAGGTCTTCGGATTCGAAGCGGTCATTTGTCGAGTATTGCTTGCGGCCCAATCCTTTTTGTGTGGGGATGTCCAGCCATATGGTGAGCTTGGGCTTGATGCCTTGTGTAGCCAGCTCGTTGATTTTTCTTACGGTCTCTAGGTCTAGTCCGCGACCGTAGCCTTGATAAACTGTGGTGGAGTCAGCGAAGCGGTCGCAGATGACCAAATTGCCTTGCTGCAGGTTGGGGCGAATTATCTCGGTAACCAGCTGGATGCGGCAGGCGGCAAACAAAAATAGCTCGGCTAGTGGAGAGATTTTATCGTGGTGTCCCCTTTTTAGTATGCGCCTTAGCTGGTTGCCCAGTGCTGTGCCTCCAGGCTCGTGTGTCAGTACTGTTGGTATTCCCAACCGAGAAAGCTTCCTCAACAGGGCTTTTGCCTGGGTGCTCTTGCCGCAGCCTTCGCTGCCTTCAAAGGTGATAAATAGACTCAAGGTTCGCCTCTTTTTCCCTGTCATTGCTTTGGGACTCTTGCTTCTCGAAATGACAAAATAAAAAGGCTGTCTTAGCCTTTTAGAATCTGTACTCGTCTTTTTGGCTCTTTGCCAAGGCTGTGTGAAGCCAGGCTATGGCGTTCGGCCAGTAGGTGCTGCAAACGACGAATATAGGCATTCTGAGGGCTCAGTTCTACAGGACCCTTTCCTTCTTTTACGTGGCTAATCGCCTTTTCTGCTTCTTCGATGGCGGAATTAATGGATATTTCTTTATGAGTTGTGTATATAGTGTCCAGGCATTGTCTCAATTGGGGAATGTTATTGCTTTTGACGGCGTAGATGGGAATGCCGGCTGTCTCAGCATCCCTTAGCTTCTGCGGTTTACGGCGATAATAGTTCTTGGCGGTAAGCAGCAGGTTGCTCGCCTTGAGATCGTTGGTGATATCTAGTCTAATCCCCTTTTCCTTGGCAGCCTCTTCCAGTTTGGCACGGTTGATGCCGAAAAGGTATATTCGAAAATCTTCGCCCTTTGGTATCGGCTCCTTCTTGTTCACGACGTGGTGGGCTGTCGCCTTATCCCTTCTCACCTCACCGTTTCCGTCGAGCCAGCGGATCTCGGTTTCCTGGGGTCTGCTGTGAAGGACAGCATCTACGGCCTGGCCTACGTCCGGGTGGATAATGACCCTGTCTCGTTCTTGGATTTCGACGACTATATCGAATGTGGGTGGTGCCTTGCGTTCCAGAATTGATTTCTGTGTGTGCCGTCTGCGTGCCTCCTCATCTCCTAGAGTCACTGTTTGAATGCCGCCGATAAGGTCTGACAGAGTAGGGTTCATCATCAGGTTCTCCAGGCTGTTTCCGTGGGCAGTGCCGACCAGTTGGACGCCACGTTCGGCGATGGTTCGAGCCGCTTCAGCCTCCAGATTGGTGCCTATTTCATCAATGATAATAACCTCGGGCATGTGGTTTTCCACGGCTTCAATCATGACTGCGTGCTGCATTGTCGGTGTGGGTACCTGCATCCGCCGGGCGTGACCGATAGCGGGATGGGGTATGTCACCATCGCCGGCGATTTCATTAGAGGTATCGACGACGACGACTCGTTTCTTGAAGTCATCTGCCAGCACTCGGGCTACCTCTCGGAGCATGGTTGTTTTGCCGATGCCAGGTCGGCCGAGAAGCAGCACGCTTTTGCCTGACTCGACAAGGTCCTGGATGATTTTCACCGTACCAAAGACAGCTCTACCTACGCGGCAGGTTAAGCCAACGATGCGTCCATCGCGGTTGCGCATGGCCGAGATTCGATGTAGCGTACGCTCAATGCCGGCGCGGTTGTCGCCGCTGAAGCTGCCGATACGGGAGACCACATGCTCGATATCTGACTCTGATGCCTCTTTGGGGCTGAGGGTTATTTCCCTTTGTGGATAGCGGGCTTCGGGAGGACGCCCCAGGTCTAAAACTACCTCCAGTAACTCATTGTTATCAGGTTGCTCGAGAAGCGCCTGGTGGATGTGTGGTGGCAGGACATCAAGCAGGGCGTCTAAATCGGCAGCAATTACTTTTTGCAAACAGTTTCTCCTGCGATTAGGTTGACGAAGTATCTGTGGAGTCTCAAATCACCGGTTAGTTCTGGGTGAAAGGCGCAGCCGAGCAGCTTCCCTTGTCTGACAGCTACAGGTCCGCCGTTTAATTGACATAATATCTCGACATTGCGTTTGGCTTTTTCGATTATCGGAGCCCGTATAAAGATGCCGTTGAAAGTCCCATTGCCCAGGGCTGGTATCTGCAGGTCGGCCTCAAAGCTGTCTACCTGTCTGCCGAAGGCGTTGCGTTTTACCTCGATATCCATGACGCCGATGGGCTCCATGTCTAGATTGGATACTTTTTTGGCTAGGAGTACCAGACCGGCACAAGTCCCAAACAGAGGGAAGCCTTGGTTGGCGAGGTTGCGAATCGGCTCAGTCAGGCCGTAGACTGACAGCAGTTTGCTTATGGTAGTGCTCTCTCCACCCGGGATTACCAGTGCGTCTAAGCCATCTAGCTCTGAGGGCAAGCGGATGGGAACGGCTTCTGTGTCTAAAGCGGATAGCATTTCTATGTGTTCAGTCACAGCCCCTTGCAGAGCCAGGACACCAATTTTCACTCTACCAGCCTCTGGTGGCCAATAATTCTTCTGGGGGGATGGTCTTTATGTCCAGCCCGGGCATGGCTACGCCCAGAGCCTTGGATACCTCGGCGATAATTGCCGGGTCTTGATAATGCGTGGTGGCTTTGACAATGGCTTTAGCCCTCGATGTCGGGTCGCTTGATTTGAAGATGCCCGAGCCGACGAAGATGCCATCGGCACCCAATTGCATCATCAGCGCGGCATCGGCTGGTGTAGCTACACCGCCAGCAGCGAAGTTGACCACAGGTAATTTCCCCGTTTTTTGTATTTCCAGCACTAGCTCGAGAGGTGCGCCTAGGTTTTTGGCTTCGGCGGTAAGCTCATCGACAGGCATGCCCTGGAGCTTGCGGATGCTGTCCTGGACTGCCCGCATGTGTCTTACGGCTTCAACGATGTTGCCGCTGCCGGCTTCCCCTTTGGTGCGAATCATGGCAGCGCCTTCTGCAATGCGGCGCAGGGCTTCGCCTAAATCGCGGCAGCCGCAGACGAAGGGGACCTTGAAGTCGTGTTTCCAGATGTGGTGGCTCTCATCAGCTGGTGTCAGAACTTCTGATTCGTCAATGAAGTCAACCCCCAGTGATTCCAGCACCTGAGCCTCGACGAAATGACCGATGCGGCATTTAGCCATCACCGGGATGCTTACAGCTTCCATTATGGCGGTGATTATTGTCGGATCAGCCATACGGGCAACACCACCGGCAGCCCGGATGTCCGCTGGCACCCGCTCCAGCGCCATGACAGCACATGCCCCGGCATCTTCGGCGATTTTGGCATGCTGTGGTGTGACCACATCCATAATCACACCGCCCTTTAGCATCTGGGCTAGGCCTGATTTGACTTTCCAAGTGCCTGTATCCATTTTTTCCTTTAACATTCTACACTGGTTTGGTCTCTCTAGCAAATTGTCTCAGCCGCTGTTTTCAGCTCCTCAATTTGCTCTATTTATTAGAATTATAGCACAGGTTGTTTCAGGTTTCTTTTTGGACTTATGCTATAATCCTGATTATGAAAATACTCGGTATTGAGACTTCGTGTGATGAAACGGCGGCGGCGGTAGTTGAGGACGGCGCCAATATATTGTCAGACATCGTTGCCTCTCAGGTTGATATACATAGTCGCTATGGAGGTATCGTTCCTGAGGTCGCCTCGAGGCAGCACATGATTGCAGCTTTGCCGGTGGTGGGAAACGCTATGGCTGAAGCGGAAGTTACCTGGCAGGATATAGCCACTATCGCCGTAACCATGGGGCCTGGTCTGGCTGGCTCATTATTGGTCGGAGTGAATATAGCTAAAGCAATGGCTCTTGCTCATGGCCTGCCGCTAATCGGCATCAATCATCTTGAAGGTCATATCTACGCCAACTGGTTGGGTGGAGATAAGCCCGTTTTTCCCTGCCTTTGCCTTATTGCTTCAGGGGGGCATAGCGATTTGGTGCTTATGAGCGGGCACGGGCAGTTCGAGAAGTTGGGACGGACGAGGGATGATGCTGCTGGAGAGGCATTTGATAAAGCAGCCAGGATTCTGGGTCTGGGTTATCCTGGCGGTCCGGCTATAGAGAAGGCTGCTAAAGACAGGACAGCATCGTTTCCTTTGCCCCGGGCATGGCTTAAGGGCAGCGATGATTTCAGCTTCAGTGGATTGAAGACAGCTTTGCTTCATCTGGTCAGGGACAATGACTTTTCTGACCCTTTGCTGGCGGCTGAGGCAGCAGCCAGCTTTCAACAGGCTGTGGTTGAAGTGCTGGCTACCAAAACGATACAGGCTGCGGAAAGGCTGGGGGTGAAGCAGATATTGCTATCCGGCGGTGTGGCTGCAAATAAAGCTCTCCGTGACTGTTTAACCTGTAATTCACCTGTACCGGTGCTTATACCGCCTCCGAGCCTGTGTACCGACAACGCGGCCATGATTGCTGCCTGCGGTTATTATCACTACCACTCGGGCAAAATCGATGGCTATGATATCGATGTAATACCTAGTCTCAGTTTCGGTTAGAAGCTACCGGACACGCGGCGCAGTTTCGGAGACGGCAGTAAGTCTTGAAGATATGAATAAGCCCCTGCTGCTGGCAGGCAGAAAGGTTAGCATCCGGCTTGAGAAGTAGCTGCTGTTTCATATGCCGAGTTAGCTCATTTTCTTCCGGCCTGGGATAGCGGCGGTAAATTTCAGCCGCCTTTCTCTTTAATTTCAGGTCAGAGCTTACCTCGCCCCAAACACAGGCGAAGGGCAATATAACATTAATAATTATTTCTGAGGCTCTTTCTCGGCCGAGAAGAGCCGAGCTTCGTTTCTTTACAATTCCGAAGTCAGAGTGGTTCCTCCAATAGCCTTGACCGGCGATGATCAAGCCTGTTTCCAGCCAGCGAGGTTCAGTTTTTGGGGGTGCTTTCCTTACTAGCTTGAGCATATCCCGAAGCAGTCCCGTTCGGTGATAACGGCCTAGTAGGTAGCTAAGGGCAATGAGGCGGCGGGTGGGGAAGTTGTCAGGACGCACTCGGAAAAAGCACCAGTCGTCTTTATTCATGATTTCGGGAATGTTCATGGATTGCCATATCCCTTCTAACTTGACTGTCTCCTTGTCTTTAATTGGCCTATGCCGCTGTGAGGGCAGTAATCCGGCGGTTCCCAGAATCAAAGTTTGTCTGGTGAGGTCAGTCTCTGTTTCGCACTTTTGTAAAAAGTTGAGGGATAGCCTGTTGGCCAGCTCTTCGCAGGGCTCAGCATTTTGAGTATAGCCCAGGGCTCTGGCTATGCCACGAAACAGCACCTGTCCTGCCTCTTCTTTCTCCAGGGCTTGGCGGAACAAAGTTGCCTTAGCCATGAACCTTTCCTCCCCGGTAAGCGTAAGCAATTTGTTCAGACTGTCTGAATTTGAATATCTTTTGGCTTCAGGACAGGAAAATGAGGAATTTGCCGGTAGATCGAGGTGTTGATTTAGTCCATCCGAATGATGGCCGAGGAAGGGACTCAGGCAGATTGTGGGCACGGTTTTGCCGTTCTGGAGCGTGGTTGGAGATTGGTTATCGTGCCAACATACGACGTGTAAGGCTATATTGTTATATTTTGGGTCTCGGTGATGACCGTGGCTATACCACTGGCTGGATCTAACATGAATTTCGACGTCACCGCTGATCATTTGGCCGTTGAGGGTAAAAACGGCATCTTTGAAATCACAGCCACTGTTGTGGCTGGCTCTGCCTGGGTATATTGCCTGAAATTGCTCGCCTTTGTCGGTGACCAGGCTTTTTACTGGCTGGGATTGCCAGAGGCGAGCGATGAGTTTTTCTGAAACTTGCGTTTTCATATGATTTTAGCGTCTGGCTTGTATTTGAAACCGGAACGCTCGGCAACTAGAGTAAGCAAAGTGGATGAGGTTCCGCGTGGTTTATACATCCCGGTTTCCCACTCACTGATCGTCTGCTGGCGGGTGCCCAGCTCACCGGCTAGCTTAGCCTGGGTTAGCTTGAGGTGTTGCCTTAGTGCCCGAACCTGTTGCCCATCCCAATCGACTTTTTTTCGTTTTTGAGCCATCTCATTTATATCTTACACGGTATAGCGTAAAGATTCAAGGAGCATGGCGTTGAATATCGATATTTGGCCTGCTGAAGAATAAAAGTGAATAGGCTGATATAATAGATACTACGCTCAGGCGGTACTTAGACAAGGAAAATTGGAAAATTGAAATGCCGATCTATGAGTATAGGGCGACTGGAAAAGGTTGTGATTATTGCCGGGGTGGATTTGAAATCAAACAGCGTATAGATTCCAAGTCCCTCAGCAGATGCCCTAAATGTCAAGCACCGATCAGAAGGCTGGTGTCAAGGTTTCGTACTCTTGTAGCTGAGACTCCTGGCAAGGCACCTGCGACGGAAAAGAAGATACGTGAATTTGAGAAGGATGGGAGGTGGAGTCACGCTGCTGAACTTGCTGATAAATCCGGACTAGAAGATAGGGCTAGGGAGGATTATAAGAAGGCCGGATATGAAATGTAACGGCAAGTCGAAATTTTCAGAAATTCGTAATTCTGTCTAAACATTCCCCTTTACAAACAGAATCGACTATGCTAATATAATTAGCAGTCTAATCCAGAGAGTGCTAAAATCTAATAAAGGAGGTTAAGATGGCGGTTAAACTTCAGCCTTTAGGAGACAGAGTTGTGGTAAGGCCAAGCTCTAAAGAAGAGGTGACGAAGGGAGGTATTGTGATACCGGACACAGCTAAGGAGAAGCCTCAGGAGGGCGAAGTCATAGCTGTTGGTCCCGGCAGGATGACCGAGGATGGCAAGCGGATAGCCATGGATGTGAAGGTCGGTGACATAGTGATTTACGCCAAATACGGCGGCAGTGAGCTAAAGGAAAACGACGAGGAACTCATTATCCTAAGGGAAAGTGATATTCTAGCCAAGAAGAGTTCTAAATAATTTAAGTAGAGAGGTTTATAAAAAGGAGGTTTTAACAGATGGCGAAACAAATTCTTTATGGTGAAGAGGCAAGGCGAGCCTTAAAAGCTGGCATTGATGCTCTGGTCGATGCGGTTAAGGTCACCCTGGGGCCGCGGGGACGTCCCGTAGCTCTGGACAGGAAGTTCGGCGCACCTAACGTTATTAATGACGGTGTTTCCATAGCCAAGGACATTGAGCTGCCTGACCCGTTTGAGAATATGGGAGCGCAGCTGGTTAAGGAGGCAGCAGTTAAGACAAATGACAAATGCGGCGATGGCACCACTACGGCTACTGTGCTGGCTCAGGCAATCGTGACTGGTGGCTTCAAAAATATAGCTGCCGGGGCTGATGCCATGTCTCTCAAACGAGGAATTGAAAAAGGGGTGGTTGCTGTGATTGAAGATCTGAAGAAGATGTCAACTCCTGTGACCACTAAGGAGCAGGTGGCGCAGGTGGCGACGATATCGGCTGCTGATGCTGATATAGGCAACCTCATTGCCGAGGTGATGGAGAAGGTGGGCAAGGATGGTGTTATTACCGTCGAGGAATCAAAGGGCTTGTTGTTTGAGACGGAGTATGTTGAGGGCATGGAGTTTGACCGGGGCTACATCAGTCCTTACTTCATCACTAATCCTGAACTCATGAAAACGGAACTCGATGACCCATACATTCTGATTACCGACAAGAAGATCTCGGCCATATCCGACCTGTTACCGGTTCTGGAGAAAGTACTTCAGGTTTCCAAGAATTTTGTGGTTATGGCTGAAGATGTGGAGGGAGAGGCCCTGGCTACTCTTGTTGTCAACAAACTGAGGGGTACGCTCAATTGTCTGGCGGTCAAGGCACCAGGCTTTGGAGATAGGCGGAAGGCGATGCTGGAGGATATAGCTATACTGACTGGAGGGAAGGTTATCTCCGAGGAGGTAGGCAGGAAGCTGGATTCAGCAACCGTGACTGACCTGGGTCGAGCTCGCAAGGTGGTGGCGGATAAAGATGATACCACTATTGTCGAAGGCAAGGGTTCTGAGGAAGATATTCAGGGTCGAATAAAGCAGATAAAGGCGCAGATCGATGAGACCACCTCGGACTACGATAAAGAGAAGCTTCAGGAGAGGTTAGCCAAGTTAGCTGGTGGTGTGGCGGTGATTAAAGTAGGAGCTGCCACTGAAGTTGAGCTTAAGGAGAAGAAGCATAGGGTTGAGGATGCTCTCTCGGCGACCAGAGCTGCTGTTGAGGAAGGCATTCTGCCTGGCGGCGGTGTTGCCCTGATCAATGCCAGCCCGGCTATGGATAAGGTAAAGGCGGAAGGGGATGAAGTCACAGGTATTGCCATTCTCAAGCGATCTTTGGATGAGCCACTACGCTGGATTGCCGAAAATGCCGGACAGGACGGCTCAGTGGTAGTGGATAAAGTTAAGCGCAGCAAGAAAGGTGTCGGCTATGATGCTTTATGTGATGATTACGGTGACATGGTAGCCAAAGGCATCATTGATCCCCTTAAGGTCACCAGAACCGGTCTGGAGAATGCTTCCAGCATCGCCAACATGATTCTGACCACTGAATCTCTGGTGACTGACATTCCGGAAAAAGAAAAGCCCCCGATGCCACCAATGCCAGAGTATTAGAGTGGTATAGAGGTTAGCCAAGAAGAGCCGCCCTGAAGGGCGGCTCTTTATTTGCTTTTGTCTTTAGCAGTGCTTTACAGCTTGAGTAGCTTGGCTAGCGGCTTTTCTTCTTTTATAGGTCCTACCATAGCCAGATTCAGTTTTTCGCTGGTCAGAAGCTGCTTTGCTACTCGTTTAAGGTCTTCGATGGTAACCGCTTCTACCAGTGATATTACCTCGTCTGCGGTAAGAATACGGCTGGTGAGCAGTTCTTGGGCACCTAGCCAGGCAGCGACATTTCGGCTGCTTTCCAGGCTCAGCAAAAGCCGCCCCTTGGCTATTTCTTTGGCCTTATCAAGTTCGGCTTCTGAGATTTGATCCTTGAGCTTGGAAACCTGGTCGATGATTGACCTCAAGGCACTGTCAACGCGGCATGGGTCGACCCCGGCATAGATTATGACAGCACCTGAATCGGCGAAGTGATCGGAGTAGCTGTGAATATCATAGGCAAGCCCTTGCTGCTCCCTTATCTCGGTGAAGAGGCGGCTGCTCATGCCTTCGCCTAATATTACGCTGAGCAGGTCAACAGCGTAGCGATCGGGGTGGAAGAATGATAATCCGGGAACACCAAGACAAAGATGTGCTTGTTCGGTGTCTCTAAACTCAATGTTTAGCCTGGCTGTTTTCTGGTCGCCTACGTTGGGAAAGCCTGCTGATACTTTGTTGGGTTTCCATTCGCCCAAAGTCTGGTTAATGGTGTCCTGTACTTGCTTATGTTCAATATCGCCGGCTACGGAGACCACAGTGGTATTCGGTAGATAATGGTTGGAGAGAAAATCGAGCATTTGTTTGCGGGTTAGAGCAGCTACCGCTTCCTTACTTCCAGCAATGTCACGACCGAATGGTTGGCCAGGCCACAGGAGCTCGTCTATCAGCATAGCCACCCGTTGTCTTGGTGAGTCGAGGCTCATGTTTATTTCCTCGATGATTATCTGACGCTCTCGGTCAATGTCGGTAGTGTCAAAGCGGGAGTGTCGTAGCAGATCGACGAGTATATCCAGAGCTAAAAGAAAATGTTTGCTGGTTACACGACACCAGAAAGTGGTCAGTTCTTTGTCGGTGCCACCGTTGATTATGCCGCCAACACTTTCTATAGCTTCGCTGACTTCCTTGGAACTCTGGCGTCTTTCGGTGCCTTTAAAGCACATGTGCTCGATGAAGTGTGAAATGCCGGCTTCAGTTTCTATCTCGTAGCGTGGCCCAGCGGCGATAAAAAAGACCACAGAGACTGCACGAGTGTGAGGCATTTCGCTGGTGAGGAGGCGTAAACCATTATCCAGAGTGAATTTTTGGTGCATAATGTTAGCATTTTACTCGCCGCTGAGGCCCAGCGTCAATTTGGTTGCTAATTAAAGCTTATTGCCATACAGGAAAGTTGACTTTTACTCGGAATCGCTATATGCTGGTTAGAATGTAGATTTGTTGGAGAGTATGGCATGAGAATACTTCTGGTCTATCCAAAATATCCGGATACTTTCTGGGGTTTCAAGCATGCCTTGAAGTTCATCTCTAAAAAGGCAGCTTTTCCTCCAATAGGCTTAATAACGGTAGCGGCGATGCTCCCAGAGGAATGGGAGAAAAGGCTCGTGGACATGAATGTAGCAGACTTGAGTGACCGGGAGCTCGAGTGGGCAGATTACGTCTTTGTTAGCGCCATGGCTGTGCAAAAAGATTCAGTCAAGAGTGTTATTAATCGATGTAAGAGATTGGGAGTTAAGATTGTTGCTGGCGGTCCTCTTTTTACTACTGGACATGAGGAGTTTGCTGAGGTAGACCACCTTGTGCTTAACGAAGCTGAGATCACGCTACCATTATTCCTGGAAGACTTGGGGAATGGATGTGCCAAGCATATCTATACATCTGATAAATGGCCTGACTTAACAACAACTCCAATCCCGTTGTGGGAGCTTGTCGATATGAGGAAGTATTCGTCAATGAGTGTTCAGTATTCCAGGGGTTGTCCTTTTGACTGTGAGTTTTGCGATATCGTTGTACTAAATGGACACATGCCACGAACTAAAGGTAAGGAACAGCTGCTGAGAGAACTGGACGAATTGCGCACTCGTGGGTGGCGGAACAGTGTCTTCATTGTTGACGACAATTTCATAGGCAACAAGAGGAAATTGAAAGCAGAAATCTTGCCGGCGATAATCGATTGGATGAAAAGGAGGAATCGCCCATTTTCACTTTTCACTGAGGCGTCTATTAATCTCGCTGATGATGAGGAACTCATACATTTGATGGTGGAGGCGAATTTTGGCATGGTGTTTGTAGGGCTTGAAACCCCAAACGAGGCTAGTCTAGCCGAGTGCGGGAAATTTCAGAATAGGGAGCGTGATTTGGTAGCTGCTGTCAGGAAACTTCAGAGCCACGGTTTACAAGTACAAGGGGGATTTATTGTAGGCTTTGATAGTGACCCTCACACTATTTTTGAAGACCAAATCCATTTTATTCAGAAGAGCGGAATTGTTGTGGCGATGGTTGGCTTGCTTAACGCACTCCCGGGCACAAAGCTGTACCGGCGTCTCAAAAATGAGAATCGTCTACTGATGAACTTTTCAGGCGATAATACCGACTGCTCGCTAAACTTCATCTCCAGGATGGACACTGAAACCCTTATGAACGGCTATAAACGCATTGTCAGTACTATTTATACACCAAAGCAATACTATGAGCGGATAAAAGTCTTTCTGAAGCAATATAAACCACTGCGGAGACAGCGATCTCGTCCTCAGATTGGGCATTTCGTAGCATTTATTAAGTCGCTGTGGGTGTTGGGGATAGAAGCAAAAGGGAGAAGGTATTTTTGGAGATTTCTCGCTTGGACGCTGGCAAGGCGACCGCGATCTCTTCCGATATCGATAACGCTTGCAATATATGGATTCCACTTTCGTAAAATTGTGGAGAGATACGCGGGTGCACCGGTTTGAATTAATCTTCAACGCTGAGAAAGTCTACTATCACTAAATACCTATAGGGGTGTTTGATAGTGTAGTGGCAAGGCTTTAACCTCGCTTTCAACTTGCCTCAAGCGACCCGAAATGATCACAAATGCATTGAAAAAGCTTGTTTCTGAACATATTTAAGCTAATGGTCGTTGACCTTTTTATAGTTCGCTGCTATACTTTAACGTTGGTCAACGATAGAAGGAGGCAATGATTAGATGAAAGTGTCAACCGCTAGGCTTACCTTTATGGATGTGGCTATCTCTAGGACAGGTTTGCTTTGGGATGCGGTCTTGGTGGTCGGATTTGCTTGTCTGACCGCCGCTTTTGCGCAGATAAGTTTTTGGATCGGTCCTGTGCCCATTACGGGACAGACCTTTGCGGTTCTTTTGGCAGGTGCTCTTTTGGGCAGCCGACGTGGGGCATTGAGCCAGCTCACTTATCTGGCTATAGGTGCTACGGGGATTCCACATTGGTTTGCCTTGGGTGGTCCTATAGGAATTGCTCGCTTGATTGGACCTACGGGCGGTTACTTGATTGGCTTTGTGGCAGTTGCCTTTGTTGTTGGTTGGCTTGCCGAAAGAGGCTGGGATCGACGGGTATGGACGGCAGCTCTAGCTATGCTCGCCGGCGAGGTCGTTCTGTATGTGTTTGGACTATCTTGGCTGGCTCACTTTGTTCCTGGTGAGGCAGTGCTTCAGGCTGGGCTCTATCCCTTTGTAGTCGGCGATTTGATAAAAGTGGTTGCAGCCGCCTTAGTTTTGCCTTCGGGATGGCTGCTGCTCCGAAGATTTAAGGGTTGAAGTCTTTAGCCCCATTCAATATTTCTCACCGAGGTTGTTAGCTTGGATATCACCTGGCTGGGTCATTCCTGTTTTCGTATTAAGGGTAAGGAAGTCACCGTTATCACCGACCCGTGCCACCCGAGCCTGGGTTATTCCTTAAGCAAGCTCCAGGCTGACATAGTGACATTGAGCCACCTCCATCCAGGGCATTGCTATACTGAGGCTATCACCGGTGAGTTTAAAGTGATCAATGGGCCAGGCGAGTACGAACTGAAGGGCGTGTTTATTACTGGTATTGCTACCTGGCATGATGCTGCTAAAGGCGAGAAGATGGGCAAAAATACCATTTATGTCTTGGAAATGGATGGGATAACATTGTGCCATTTAGGCGACCTTGGACATCTTCCAGCGTCTGAGCTTATAGAAGACATGGGCGATATTGATGTATTATTTTTGCCTGTGGGTGGTGTGTCTACAATAGGTGGCTCGACAGCTGCTGAGATAGTCAGGCGTTTAACGCCTAAGGTCGTTATTCCTATGCACTACAAAACAGCAGCACTGGCCAAGGAGCTCGAACCTGTAGATAAGTTCTTGAAAGAAGTTGGAATTAAGGAGCAGATCTCTCAATCTAAGCTTTCGGTTAGCCGTTCAAACCTGCCCACCGGCACTCAGGTAGTTATTCTCGATTATCCTCATTAGCCAGACCATCCTCTTTGACATACTTCATGCTTCTCACGTAGAATGAGCCTGGTTATGACTTTAGTCAAGAGACTCTATGATTTACAACAAATCGACCTTGACATTCAGAGGGAACAAGAGGCTCTAGATGAGATAAGCCGCCATTTAGGTGAGAGCAAAGCTTTGCTTAAGGCCAGAGCTGACTTTCTCGCTGAACAGGAACATCTGGCCGAGACGGAGAAGAAGCAGCGGGATTTGGAGTGGGAGATTGAAGACCTACGAACAAGCATCGCACAAGTAAATACCAAGCTTTACAGCGGTGCAAACAAGAACCCAAAAGAGCTGGTTAGCCTTGAGAAAGAGGTGGAGATTTTCAAGGCTAAGTTGAGAGAAAAAGAGGATAGCCTGCTGGATTTGATGGCTGAGACAGAAATGATACAGGACAAGATGAGGCTGGATGGCGAGCGGCTTAAAAAGTTGGAGGTTGAATGGAAGGAGGAGCAAAAGGCATTAGCTCAAAAGCAGACTAAAGTAGAAAATCGGCTCTCAGATCTCAGCCAGAAGCGGCAGTCAGTAGCCTCGGAAATTACCAAGCAAACACTCGATCTTTACGAAGGGATTAGACTGAGGAAGGGGCAGGCGGTGGTTAAGGTAGCGCAAGGGAGATGCCACGGGTGCCATCTCACCTTGTCAATGAACGAATGGCAACGGGCCAGAGCTGGGGATTTGGCTCAATGCAGTAGTTGTGGCAGGATACTCTATTTAGATTAAGAGCCTTGCCACTAACATATGGAATGTTGAGGTAACTTATCAAGAGCATAGCATGCAGCTTAATATCTATGTTGATGGAGCTTCCTGGGGCAATCCTGGGCCAGCGGCCATAGGAGCTGTTATTAAGGATGGGAAGCAAAAAGAGTTAGCTAGTATTTCTCAATATATCGGAGAGGCTACTAATAATCAAGCTGAGTATCGGGCGGTCATCGCCGCGTTAAAAGAAGCCGTTAGGTTTAAAGCAGCCGCGGTTACGCTCTATCTGGATTCAGAGTTGGTAGCCAGACAATTAGCCGGCAGTTACAGGGTGAAGAACCTTTTTCTCTTTCCTCTATACAAAGAAGCTACTGAATTGTGTAAGAAATTTGACAATCTATCTATCGTACACATTGGGCATGATGGTAATGTTGAAGCCCATAACTTGGCTAAAGCGGCATTGAAGAAGTTCAAAAAACAGCGAGCCTAGATTTGACGGCTATTTAACCAGGGTGTAAAGTTGATAATGGGCTAAGTAAACCGGGTGGCCGCTCTGACCTAAAAATCAGGGAGGAAAGTCCGAGCTCCACCGGGCAGGGTGCTGGGCAACGCCCAGGAGGGGTGACCCTACGGAAAGTGCCACAGAAACATACCGCTCTTTGTATTAAGAGTAAGGGTGAAATGGTGAGGTAAGAGCTCACTGGCAGCCAGGTGACTGGCTGGCTGGGTAAACCCCACCCGGAGCAAGACCAAATAGGGGGCTATAGGGACGCTCGGCCCTAACCCCGGGTTGGTCGCTTGACCTTGGTGGTAACATCAAGGCTAGATGGATGGTCACCGCTCCGAAGTTTGCTTCGGAGTACAGAACTCGGCTTATAGGTTTACTTAGCCTTTTATCTCATTAAAATATGTTAATCTCTTGCGTTCTGCTATTTTACCTGCTGAGCGGTTAAAAATTTGGTAGATTTTTTTATTGTCTACAAGTAGGCAAGTGAGTTGGATACCTTGGCCGAGGTGTCAACTAAGGCAAGAGCAAGGAGAGATAGGCTAGCTCAATGGCTGTGAGCAGCCTTGCCTGATTTAGCCCCTGATTAGTAAACTTTTTATGGCTCTAGCTCGTTTTATTGTTGGCAGCCATGAATTCTCTAGACCCTCAGCTACGTGATTTTATTTTGTTCTGTGTAGACAGGCGTGGTGCTGATTGGCCAGCCCTTTATGACGAGATGGCAGGTGTGGCTGGGCAGCGCCTATTTAGAGGATTGGGTCGTGCCGAGCTTAAGCAACTTGGGTTTTCTTTAGCCTTAGACAATGTGGACAAGACCCTTGAGCAGGTGAAACAGGCGATTGCTCAAGGCGAGTAAGCTTAAATTTCTTATTTCCCCTGTAAACTGCTACAATATCCTCGTATTTCTGTATTATTTCCTGAATAGCGGAGGCGAGTTATGCGTATGAAGAAAGCCATTCCTGTATCTGTGGTATTAGCTGTTCTATTGTTTATATGGCCGGTAATGGGTGTTGGCTGTGATTTTATTGCTGAGGAAGTCGTTCCCGTTATTACGTCGCCGGAAACGGATAGTCCCCTTTCCCCTAATACTGATGGCAAGCTGCCTGCTGAGTTTGATATTCTCTCTGAGGCCTGGCAGCAGCTATCTCAGGACTACATAGACAAGGATGAGCTAGACGCCGAGAAACTGAGCCAGGGCGCAGTCAGGGGTATGATGGAGGCGCTTGACCCTTACAGCTCTTATGCTGACCCTGAGACTCACAAGTTATGGCTGACGAGCAATTTAGAGGGCAAGTTTGAGGGTATTGGTGCTGCTATAAGCATGAAAGATAAGCAGTTGACAGTTGTGTCGCCGATTGCTGGTACTCCTGCAGATAAAGCGGGTATCAAAGCCGGCGATAAGATTTTAGAAATTGATGGTCAACCTACTTCAAAGCTGAGTCTGGTTGAAGCAACATTTAAGATCCGGGGGCCTAAGGGCACTTCGGTTAAGCTTCTTATACTCCATGAAGGTGATAGTGAACCCGTGGAGATTCAGATAGTCAGGGGCGAGATAACGTTGGATAGTGTTTTCTCAGAGATGCGCGATGATATTGCCTATATCAAGATTACCCAATTTTTGAAGTCTACCGGCAGTGATTTGCATGCTGCTCTAAAAGAAGCTATCGATGGGGGAGCCAAAGGCGTTGTGCTTGACCTCCGCAATAACCCCGGTGGTCTGCTTAATGCATCTGCTGATGTCGCCAGTCAATTTCTGGCAATGGGTGCGGTGGCTAAGGTTGTGGATGCTGAGGGAATGGAAAGCATGGTACCGGTGGGGAGAGGTGGCATAGCTACTCATCTGCCGCTTATCGTCCTGGTTAATGGTGGCAGTGCCAGTGCCAGTGAGATAGTGGCTGGTGCTTTGCAGGACTACGGACGGGCTAAATTGGCTGGTAGCCAGACTTTTGGCAAAGGCAGTGTTCAGATTGTCCGTGAGCTTAGTGACGACTCAGCTTTGCATATAACATCTTATCGGTGGATGACTCCATTTGGCAGGCCGATAGACGGTGTTGGTCTGGCACCTGATTTTGTTCTTGAACTCGAAGATGAGGAGCTTGTGGATTGGGCTATCGATTATCTGAAAAACCAGATTAAAGCCGAACAGTTACCGGTTTTTGCTAGCTAAGCCTAACTCTCGATGGTGTCTTTGGTGCTCGGTATTTTGCCGGTGATTCGTTCATCGAGGCGGGTTGCGGCATCAAGTGCCCGTGCCAGGGCTTTGAACAGAGCTTCAGCTTTGTGATGGTCATCGATACCGCTTAGGACTTTGGCGTGGATATTAATTTTCGCTTCAGAGGCGAAGGAAACGAAAAAATGACGAACTAAGTTGGATGGCATTTTTTCGATGTTGGTATTGCTGAAGGAAGCTTCAAAAGCTGCATAGCCTCTGCCCCCGACGTCCAGGGCTACCAGAGCTAAGGTATCGTCCATGGGTACCACAGCATGGGCCATCCTGACTATTCCCCGCCTGTCTTCCAGGGCTTGGTTGAAGGCTTTGCCTAAGGAGATGGCTACATCTTCAACCACATGATGCTGGTCGGTACCTGTGGCCGAGAGCTTTATATCGAAGATTCCATGCTGAGCCAATTGACTGAGCATGTGGTCAAAGAACCTGATGCCGGTGGTGATCTCGGATTGTCCCTTGCCGTCGATATTAAGCTCTACCTTTATGGAGGTCTCTTTAGTTTCCCGGGTTACTTTTGCTTTTCTTTCAGCCATTTTTAACCTCGCTGTATTCTGCTATTTGCCACATTAACATATTTCTTTCAATGTGGCAATCAATGAATCGGTGTGTTCTGGTTTACCAACGCTGATACGCAAGAAGTCTTTCAACTGCGGGGTATCGAAGTAGCGGACGAAGATACCTTTCTTTTGCAGTCCTTTGTGTATCATCTTTGCCTTATTATTAAGCACTGAGCAAAGGATGAAATTGGCTTGGGATGGATAAACTTTTAGCCAGCTGAGTTGGCCAAGCTTGGTTAGCAGCCGTTCTCTCTCAGTTACAATTGCTTTAATCGTGCCGCGCAGATAGCTCATGTCCTTTAGCGACTCTAATGCGGCCACCTGAGCTGCAGTGTTTACGTTGTATGGCTGCTTTATTTTCATGAGATGTTTAACCGTATTAATCGGTAAAATGCCGTAGCCGACTCTTAGGCCAGCCAACCCTGCCCATTTACTGAAAGTGCGAAGTACTATTAGATTTGGAAACTTTGGAACCAGAGGTGCTACTGTTACGCCACTGAACTCAAAATAGGCTTCATCGATGACTACCACAGTGGGACTATTCAAGAGTTCCAAAATTGCCTTTTCAGGAATTACGTTGCCCGATGGGTTATTTGGTGAAGCGATGAAGATAACCTTTGTTTGCTTATCTAGAGCTTTCTTTATAGCCGCAACATCAATGGAGAAGTCTTGCTTCCTCGGTATACTGACCACCTTGCCACCGCAGACGTTGGTGCTGAAGGTATACATGCCAAAGGTCGGTGGGCAGTCGATTACCTTGTCTCCGGGTTCAATGAATAAGCGCAGGACGAGGTCGATGAGTTCATCGCTACCGCTGCCAGCCAGTATATATTCCGAGCTTGTTCCGGTGTGTTTTTCCAATGCCTTCCTTAATACTCTCTGTTCGGGGTCAGGATAGAGATGATAATAGGCGTAATCAGCCAGAGCTTGTTTTACCCTGGGTGAACAACCGTATGGGTTTTCGTTACCATCGAGCTTGATGACGTTTTGCTCAGGAATGTCAGTATGCTGGCTCAATACGTCAGTTGGCTCAATTGGTGTGTATGCCTTCATAACTTTGAGTTCCGGCCTTATTAATTTCTCGATATCTTCAGGTGAAATCATTTCTGCTCTTTACTGCTCTCTAGTAGTCTTATCCTGATTGCTTGAGCGTGACCTTTGAGTCCTTCAGCCTCAGCTATAGTCATGGCTGCTTGCCCCAGTTCTCTTCCGGTGGCTTCGTCTATGGCGATAACATTGGTGACTTTAAGGAAATCCTCTACGCCGAGCGGGGAGCTAAAACGGGCACTGCCTCCCGTAGGTAGGACGTGGCTCGGCCCGGCGATATAATCACCCAGTGCTACTGGGGAGCCGCTGCCGATGAAGATACAGCCGGCGTGGCGGATTTTCTGGATGTAGCTGGCGGCATTGCGCAGCATCAGAGATACATGCTCCGGAGCATATAGATTGACGAGCTCAATAGCTTCATTTATGTTGTTTACTATAATTATCATGCCTTGGGATTTTATGGCTTCTGCGGCGATAGGTTGCCGTTCCAGTTCGGCTAGCTGTTTCTTTATCTCGCTGTCAATATCCTTAGCTAATTTGGATGACGCGGTGATTAAAATTGCTGATGCCTGAGGGTCATGTTCGGCTTGAGCTAAAAGGTCTGCGGCACAAAATGAGGCATTGGCCGTGTCATCGGCTACAATTATTATCTCGCTTGGCCCCGGAAGGTTCTCTATCCCCACTGTTCCATAGACCATTTTTTTGGCTGTGACCACAAAGATGTTGCCCGGACCGCAGATTTTGTCCACCTTCGGGACAGATTCGGTGCCGAAAGCCAAGGCGGCAATAGCCTGAGCTCCGCCTATCTTAAAGGTGCGATTGACCCCGGAGATGTCGGTTGCTACTAGGATTGCTGGCGGAATTGTACCATCTTTCCTGGGTGGTGTAACTACGATTATCTCTTTTACTCCGGCTACCCGGGCGGGAATTGCGGTCATTAGCACTGTAGATGGATAAGCAGCGGTGCCGCCGGGCACATAGATGCCTACCCTGTTTAGTGGGCTGATTTGCCTTCCCACATCCTGGCTGAGGAAACTAGATTCAAGCCTTTGCTTACACATGGAATTAAATCTCTTTATTCTGTTTGCTGCTAGTTTTAGTGCCGACACTAGCTTCTTATCCACATTCTCGTAGGCATCCGAAATCTCGCCTTTGCTGACCTCCAACGAGCTAAGTTTAGCCCCATCAAATTTCTTGGTATAGCTAAAGAGTGCTCTATCGCCTTTGGCCCACACCTCGGCAAGGATGCTTTTGACTGTCTCCTCAGGCGATGGTTCTTTTCCTATCGTCTCGGCTATAGTTTTTGGAGACGTGGGAAGTCCGTAAGATGGTACTTTTCTGGTCAGCAGGGGTTTTGCTTTTTGAAAGCCTTTTACTATTCTCATCTCAGTTATTCTCTACTGCCCGGCGAAAGATTTTGACCAGGGAGGCTATCCTCTTTTTTTTGGAGGACTCGAGGCTGTTCTTGTTGCCGATAAGGCAAGCTGTTGATTGCAAAATAGTGTCCATGATTTTGAGATTGTGCTTGGCTAATGTCTTTCCAGTTTGGGTGTTTTCTATAAGCAGGTCGGCGTCTTCTGGCAAGAAAGCTTCGCTGGCTCCCCAGGTAGGAATCAGTTTATACCGGCTGACATGGTTGTCACGAAGGTATTTGTCAGCGATGTTTATGTATTCTGAGGCTACCCTCAGCGGAGATACCTCAGAATCTTGTACCTGCTGCAATTGACTGATATTAGTTACAGGCAGGTTCTGGCTAACTACTGCCACTACTTTTACCTGGCCGAAGCCGAGGTCTACAAGTTCTGTAACCGGACTTGAAGGAAAGCGGCAGAGATGGTCGAGGAGCCAGTCTTTGCCCGTTATAGCCAAGTCGAAATTGCCATTGGCTACTTGGAGCGGCATATCCTGCGGCCTGATCACCTTAACATCGACCCAATCCAGATTGGAATGTGGACGACGATTTAGATTATCCTCCGCATAGCCTTGAAGCTTCAAGTCGGTTTTGTTTAGAAATTCCAAAGTTGGTGGTTGCTGGTGCCCGTCGGGAAGCGCCAGCCAAACCTTCTCTTCATTAAAATCAGGGCGAAAGCTGTTTGAGCTTCTAGCCACGTCTGTCTTGATTTTCAGCCATGGCTTGTTTTTCATCTCAAGCCCCTGGCTGAAATAGGCTATTATCTGGCTAACGTTCTTGGTTTGCCAGCTCTCTCGATTAGCGATGAGGAAGGCATTGGATGATAGCAGAGTTTTCAGTGGAATTAAGCTTTGTGCCCTTATCTCCGATTCGTCTTTCGCCCACAACAGAGCCAGGTCGGCATTTTCTGGTGGATAGACTTCAGCAGCTCCCCATACTGGGAATATTCTGAACCTCCTCAGCCTGAGGTTCAAAGCTGTAATCTCTGCCAGATTGGGGTACTCGGTCACTATTCGCCAGCTATATTGCTCCGTTGACAGTTCTTGGGGGCTAGATATGCTTCCGTAGCGACTGGCGGCTAGATAGAGGTTTCCCTTGCTGTATTCCAAATCAGCCACTTTGAGCAGGGCGCTGGTCGGGTACTTGGCCAAAAGCTCCTCAATCCAGTCCAGGCTGCAGATGCCCAAATCGTAATTGCCTACGGCCACCTGGATGGGTATGTCTTTTTCTTGAAATATCTTGGCTGAAAGATAGGGGAGCTTTGTTGATTTAAGTCTATAGGCTCGTGTATCTTTGGTGTAGTCTTTGAATTCAAGCTCCGTCTCTTTCAATAGACAGGCGGTAGCCGATAGAAGTCTTCCTTTGGGTAGAGCTATCCTAACGTAATCCAACTGGCCTCCAGTTAGCGAGCTATTTTTAGTTTCCCACCATCTTTATAGCGTCGGCAATCGAGGACACCTCTTTCTTCTGGTTTCGTGCTTGGTCAATAACCAGAAGGAGTGGTGTCTTTTCTTGAATAGCGATTATCCAGCGCTCGTCTGACTGGCGACCGCTGAAGTCGAGCTCGGTCACGTAGCCTGCCTGACGAAGTGACTGAGCTAACTGAAAGCTGGTTTTTATTGAATCGGGTGTCGTTTTATCGCATCTAACCAGAATTTCCTGTCCTGTCTTTCGTTTGGCTTGAGGTTGAATAAAATTGGCAAGGGGGTCAACATAGAGGGCAAAACCACAGGCTGGCTTGTTCTTGCCACCTATGAGTGGGATAAGGTTGTCATATCTGCCACCGCTGCCAACTCTTTCTCCCTTAACTGAGAACTGGAAGCACAGTCCGGTGTAATACTCAAACCCCCGGGTTGATGTGATGTCAATTTGGTATTTACAGCTAAGGGCATCGAGTAAGCTGGCGATTTCAGAAAAATTGTCGAGTGCAGGTTTCAAGGCGACAGGAATCTGAGGCAGGGCCTTCAGGTTTTCTAAAAAACCACTGGTTTTTCCCCTTAAGTCGAGGAACAATGATATGAGCCTGCTAACCTCAGAGTTTATCGGTTTTACCTCCGTAAGCGCTTGCCAGTTGCCGTCGAAAATTTGGTCAAGCAACATTGTTTCTTCGCCGTGATTCAGCTTCAATTCATTGAGCAAAGCCTTCAGTACTCCGGTGTGAGATAAATGTATCTGAGCGTCATTGATGCCTAAGTTACGTAGAATTTCGATAGCCAGCACAATCAATTCTACGTCTGAAGCTGGTTTGTCACTGCCTACAAGCTCGACTCCGTATTGCCACCGTTCTCTGTTCTCCTTACCTGTATCTTCAAAAACGAAAACATTGGTGACGTAAAAAAGTCTGGCTATTTCCTGTCTGGACAAGTTCTCTATGTATAATCTGGCGACGGGTATAGTGCCGTCAGGTCTCAGCACTACCCTTTCACCACTCCAGCCATCCCAGTCAAGAAAAGAATATACCTTGCTAAGCATATTGGGAGTTAGTGTGCCTGCGGCAGTGAACAGGTACAGATATTCAAGAGTTGGAGTTCGCACCTCTTGATAGCCCCAGCTGAGACACGACCTGCGGAATATATCCTCTATATAACGAAAGCCCTCTGTGTCTTTGGGAAGTAAATCTCGAGCCCCTTTGCATTTTTGCCTTGTCATATTTTAAACCTTATCTAGGTTGACATATTCTACACTAATGAGCTTCCTGCTTCAATTTAAATTCATCGACAAACATCTACTAATCTTTATTGTCACAATGGCAAAGCTGATAACATCGGAACCCATGGCCTTAACTATGTCACGAATGGACAATCTATTTGCTGTCAATTATTGGGTGGATTATAATTGAGTTGTTCTGGCAACAGATGCTTAAAATTAGGCTACGATTCACGCTCATCCTTTTTCTGGCTATCCTGTCAGCTATTTCCCTCGTTTCCAGTGCGGTGAATGCTGACTCGGCAAACATAGAGATCCTCACTATTGATGGCACCATTGTTCCTGTCGTCGCCAATTATCTAGACCGTGGTATCAGCCGGGCTGAATCCGAAGGTGCCGTCGCTTGTATCATTGAATTGAATACTCCTGGAGGGCTTCTTAATGCTACAGAAGATATTGTGCAGCGGATTCTGAATGCTAAAGTGCCGGTTGTTGTTTATGTTTCGCCCGCTGGTAGCTGGGCAGCTTCAGCTGGAACTTTTATCACCTTAGCTGCTCATGTAGCGGTTATGGCACCGGGAACCAGCATTGGAGCCGCTCACCCGGTAACTGTCGGCGAGGAAATGCCCGAAGAGGTGGAAAAGAAAGTAACCGAATACTCATCTGCTTGGATCAGAAGCATCGCTGAAATACGAGGGCGTGACCCTGAGCAGGCCGAACTGGCAGTTTCAGAAAGCAAGTCATTCACTGCCTCTGAAGCGTTGGAAGCAAACCTTATCGATTTCCGGGCTGATGATCTGGGAAGCCTGATTCGCCAGCTCGATGGCAGGGCGGTGACCTTGGCCAGCGGTAGGCAGGTCATTATTGATACCACCGATTATATGTCCGGTAGGAATGAGATGAATCCGATCGAACGCTTCTTACATGTTATTAGTGACCCCAATATCGCTTACATCCTGCTCAGTCTGGCTACGATAGGATTGATTACCGAGATTTCAAATCCAGGGCTTATATTTCCTGGAGTTGTGGGTGGTATTTGCCTTTTTCTGGCTTTCTATTCTCTGGGTGTGCTCAATGCCTATTGGGCTGGGGTGTTGTTAATACTCCTTGCCTTTGTGCTATTTATCGTAGAGATTTTCACGCCGACTTTTGGTATACTGACAGCAGGAGGGGTTATCTCTTTGATTATGGGCTCACTTGTGCTGTTTAGTCATAGTTCGCCGGCAATGGAAGTGAACAGGGGCTTAATTGCTGTAGTAACCATCGTAATAGTTGCCTTCGTAACCTTTGTCATCGGTGCTGTGGTTCGAGGCCAGAGAAGGCGAGTGGAAACTGGTGCTGAGGGATTGATTGGCAGAGTAGCTGTAGCTAAGACGCGTCTTGACCCCAAGGGTACAGTTCTTATAGAGGGTGAGAACTGGAAGGCTACGGTGGACAGCGGTAGGGTAGAGCCAGGAGAGGAGGTGACGGTAACTGAAGTCGAGGGACTAAAATTGATAGTCACTAAGAATAAAACTCAAAGGAGGAGAAGATGAATATAATTCTTATTGTTGCTATTGTCATTTTTGTCATAATAATCCTGGCAGCAGCCATCAGGATTGTAAACGAGTACGAGCGCGGCGTTATCTTTCGCTTAGGCCGGTTTGTGGGTGTCAGAGGGCCTGGGTTTATCCTGCTGATTCCGTTCATTGAGCGTATGGTGAAGATAGACCTCCGTGTTGTAACCATGGATGTCCCAACACAGGAATGCATTACAATGGATACGGTTACCGTTAAAGTTGACGCTGTCGTCTATTTCAGGGTCATGAAACCTGAAGACGCTGTGCTAAATGTGGAGCAGTACATCAGGGCAACTTCGCTGCTTTCACAAACGACTCTACGAAACGTAGTTGGCCAGTCTGAACTTGAAGACCTGCTGGCTCATCGGGACAAGATTAATGAAAAGCTCCAGTCGCTGATTGATGAAGGAACAGAGCCGTGGGGCATAAAGGTAAGTATGGTGGAAGTCAGGGATGTTGAGCTGCCTGACACGATGCAGAGGGCGATGGCGGCTCAGGCTGAAGCTGAGCGAGAGAGGCGAGCTAAGATTGTGCACGCTGAGGGCGAATTTCAAGCTGCGCAGAAGCTGGCTGATGCAGCCAGAGTTATTGCCAGTCAACCTTCTGCTCTCCAGCTCCGCTATCTTCAGACTCTGACCACGATTTCCACCGAGCGGACTAATACGATAGTGTTCCCTTTGCCGATAGAGTTGGTAGCGCCCTTTATTGCCAAGATAGGTCAGGCGAAGAAGTAGTCAGATTGTTGCCCACTGTCGGAATTAGTGGCAGGGGGTAAATTATTCTTTTATTACCGTGACATCTCCGGCCACGATTTCGGTAAGGCTACCATCAGCACGGCGCAGGGTGAGGTTGCCGTTTTGGGTAACGGTTTCGACCTTGCCCTGCTCGACTGCATCCCCAGTTCTGACCTTTATCCATCTGCCCAGCATTCCCATATTCTCTTGCCATTCTTTGTATATGGGTGCTCCAGCCTGAGCTTCTAAATATAACCGTTCCAGTTCCGATAACAGTGCCGTGGTAAGCTCAACTTTTGATATTTCTGCTCCTAGCTCGTGTGACAGGCTGGTGGCTATATCTGAAATCTCGGGGAAAGCTAAGGGGTCGAAATTAACATTTATTCCCATTCCTATTATGGCAAAATTTACCTTGTCTCCCTTGACTTCGTTTTCTATCAGTATGCCACAGACCTTTTTGCCTTTAATCAGGATGTCGTTGGGCCACTTGATCTGTGTCTCAAGTCCAGCAACTTTTTTTATAGTTCTGACCACAGCCAGGGAAGCTATCATGACAAGCTGTGGTAAATTATCCAGAGAAGGCTTGAGTATGAGGGACATAGCCAGGCTGCCTTCAGGTGATAGCCAGGCTCTACCCAGGCGTCCTCTACCTGCTGTCTGCGTATCAGCTATTACCACAGTTCCCTCGGCAGCTTTTTTCTTTGCGAGTCCCTTGGCTGCCTCCATGGTCGTGGCAACTCGGTGATGGTAATATAGCTGTTGCCCGACAAATTTGGTGTTCAAACGGCTTTTGATGTGGGTTTTTGTATCTTGATTATCGACCATGTATTTACCGTTTCATCAAGAAGCTTAAGCTCCTAGTTAGTATAGCGTTAGCCTCAGGCTATGTCTATTTAGTTTGAGGGATACATCTTGACATTGTAGCCAAAGCGAATTACTATTGCTTTTGAGTCGTAAATAAGAGGCAAGCCATGGGAACAAATGATTTGGATTATCTGGCTGATAAGGTTGCTACCTTGATTCTGGAGTCGAATCGGATCATAGTTTTTACCGGAGCTGGTGTCAGCACGGAATCGGGAATACCCGATTTCCGCAGTCCCGGCGGAATCTGGACGAGGTTCGATCCCGATGACTTTACTATTCAGAAGTTCATGAGCAGTGAGAGGACGCGGAGAATGCAATGGCAGATGCTGGCTGAAGGTAGCCTTTTGAAGGATGCTGAGCCGAATCAAGCTCATTGTGCTGTTGCTGAGCTCGAGAAACTTGGCAAGTTAACCTGTGTAATCACACAGAATATCGACAATCTCCACCAAAAGGCAGGAAACTCTCCAGACAAGGTCTTTGAGCTCCACGGTAATATGCAGTGGGTCAGATGTATGAGCTGCGATAATCGCTTTCCCATTGAGGACATTCTCCCAAGGCTGGAGAAAGAAGAAGTGCCTGATTGCCATCTCTGCCGTGGCATTTTGAAGCCAGATGCAGTTTTCTTCGGTGAGGCATTGCCGCAGAAGACGCTAAACGACGCTATCCACCATTCTCGAAACTGTGATCTTTTCATCGTTATTGGTTCCACTCTCATTGTTTATCCGGCAGCCTATATGCCAGAGTATGCTGTTGAGTCTGGAGCTAAGCTGGTTATTATTAACCTCAGTTCTACGCCTATGGATTCTAGGGCTACGGTGCTTATTGAAAGCAAGGCTGGGGAGGTGATGGCTAAGATTGTTGAATGTGTAAAAAAAACGGTCGTCGACTTGAAGTAAGATTATCTGGAAGTGGAAGACTACGACGAAGGGAAAAGTAAAACTGAGCGAAGGCAGCGGAAGAAAGCGAGGAGGAAATTCAGGCTCCACGGCGGCAGCCTTAGAGTCATATACCAGAATGTCATTCGGCGGAGGCTAAAGGAGAAGAAGAAGTAGCTGTGAAAAAACAGTCTAAAGGGCTTTCATGGTATTGGATTCCGATGACTTAAATCTTTTTGGGGGGTAATGATATGAACAAGTTGTTGTTTCCAATCGTTATCGTTTTGGCTGTGGCTATTGGTTGCCTGCCTACTATACCAGCGTATAATCAACCGCCCATTGCTTACATAGATGTGGCATCGCCGAGCAATGCCACTCTGGGTGAAACGGTGAGTTTTACCGGTCACGGCGTTGACCCTGATGGCAGCATAGCCGCTTATAACTGGCGGTCGAGCCTGGATGGGGATTTGAGCACTTCGGCGAGCTTTACAACCTCATCTTTGTCACAAGGAACGCACACGATTTGGTTTAAGGTTCAGGACGATAAGGGGGATTGGTCAAATGAGATTTTGACAACTGTCATTGTCGTTCCTGTAGGGGGTGGTCAGCCGGTGGTGGACTCTTTTTATGCCAGTCCCGGGCAGATTGTTCCGGGTGGGTCTGCTACGCTTAGCTGGAATGTTTCCGGTGCTGCAACTGTCACCATAGCGCCGGGTATAGGCGATGTTTCCTTAAGCGGGACCAGGGTGATATTGCCGACCAAGACTACAACCTATACCCTGACGGCTGCCAATTTGCTTGGAACTGTAACGGCTACCGCTCAGGTTGTGGTTGCTGAGGCGCTTAGCAGTAAATTGGAACTGTATTCCATCATTGCAGAGGATGGGCAGGTAAGACGAGATAGCTATGTTGGACAGGAACCGGATGTAGGCGATACGAAGTCAGGCACGGCTATTCAGGCATTTGTGAGCTTCGATATTTCCATGATACCGCAAGATGCCACTATTAAATCAGCCACGCTTGATTTGACTGCTGCTGGTATTTATGGCGCTCCGTTCAATAAGCTCGGTATGCTTCTTGTCTACGATTGTCAGTACCAGACTTTAAAGGCTGCCGATTTCGCTGTTGGCCCAATACCTGGAGCTATATTTACTATTCCCGTGGCACCGTCTCAGCCTATGGCCTCGCATGTACTGGCTAATGCTGTACAGAAGCGAGTTGATGCTGGAAGTCCCCGTTTCCAACTCCGCTTTCAGTTTGAAAAACCTCAGTTCATTAATAATCAGGCTGACTACGTAGCTTTGGGGGAAGGTAGAACCAAGCTTGTCATTGAATATCAGGATTGATGTATAATAATGGTGATTTACTATGGCTATGTTCTTTGAATATTTAAAAAAATTATTTCGGAGGTGAAACATGAAGAAATTAATTCCTTTACTTCTGCTGCTGGTGCTGGTGTTTACTGCTGGCTGTGAAGGATGGACAGGCGGGCCGATTACCATTAGCACTTCTGATGGGCCTGTAATCCTTTCCTTCGAAGCCAATCCGGCAACCATTGCTGCCGGAGAGACCTCAATGCTTAACTGGAGTTCCTCGGGAGCTACCAACGCTAGCATAGACCAAGGTATAGGGAATGTGGGTGTTAACGGCAGTAGAGCTGTAATGCCGAGCGCGAACACTGTTTATACCCTGACGGTGACCAATGCAACTGGAATGAGCGCTACGGCTACGGCTCAGGTTATATTTTCCGGAGCGCCAACGCCGACACCCACACCCACACCTACGCCTACACCTACTCCCACACCCACTCCCACACCTATGCCCGCTGGTCTGCCGGTGGTTAATTATTTCATTGCTAACCCGAATGTTATACCTGCCGGTAGTTCCGTCACCTTGAGCTGGGATACATTATATGCGACATCGGTGGATATCAGTCCGGGTGTTGGTGCCGTTGGCGCCAGTGGAAGTGTGACTGTCTCGCCGCC
>Ga0209427_10001088_pt1 | contig 30787 bp, 20 predicted proteins | sample DeeMarSWOR136_30_FD_187465 | JGI IMG/M metagenome (GOLD analysis project Ga0209427, IMG submission 187465) | Marine sediment microbial communities from White Oak River estuary, North Carolina - WOR-1-36_30 (SPAdes) (version 2) | ecosystem: Environmental > Aquatic > Marine > Intertidal zone >...
CCCTCCATAGGTCGATGCCCAGCCAGCGTTGGCTTCTGTCAGGTCCACGTCCGAGCCGTGTGATGACGCATCTGCGCCCTGGACATACCAGGGCTCCTGGGCATGACCCATGGCCGCTGCCAGCACCACTCCCAGAGCAATAAAGACGCTTCTCCGCATGATGAGCCCCCTTCCCAGGATGAATGCCCATGCCTGTCTGTGAAGTGATCTTCTCGCTTGGTGTTCGGACCGACCCGTCTCGTTGCGAGCAGCGCCGGCGGATATTCCCCTCTCGCTCGACTCCTCCTCACATCAGCAGTAAACGTACCCCCCCGCAGCAGCCCCCCCCAGAAGGGAGTCGATCTACGCATAGTGATGAGGATCAGACCCCTCCACCGTCAAAGGCCTGTCACTGCGTGTTCGATTTCGTGAATTCGAACGAGTCGCCGGCCCAGGGTTGGTCAGGATAAGAGCCGATGTAGGCCGTGTACGTATAGGTGCCAGCCGGCGCGAATCCGGGGACATCCTGCACCCGGTCGCGGCTCACCGAACCGCCGCCTGCCAGGGTCACGTTGACCGGGCCCTGCACCGGGCCATAGGGTGAACCGTTGGGAAGGGTAACCATGACCCATGCATTGAAGGAGAGCTGACTCGTTTCGTTGTTTGTGATGAGGGCGTTGAAGTCAAAACTCCCGCCCCAGGCCGGGATGACGATCGGCGGGTTGTACGGGCTCAGTTCGATCGATACATCCGGCATCAGGAGTGGATTGTGGGCCAGCACGAGCTCTGCGTCGCTGCGGCCGTATAAAAAGTACTCCCCTCCGGGCGAATAGTCGATACCAGCAACGCCCGTGCTCACTTGCTCATCGTAGTACAGCATCAGCTCGCCATCAGAGACCCGCCAGAACTTGATCTTCGCACCGATAGGGGTGAGGCCGTCTCGTCCGCTGGAGACGACATACAGCCCGTCGGGCGAATACGCCAGATCGTCCACCCAGTACCCGTGCCCATCCAGAGTTCGGAGCAGCATGCCATCCGAGACGCGCCATAGCTTGATGGTCGATTCGCCGGGCTCATCCCACCCTCCGGCTCCGGAGACGAGCATCGCACCGTCGGGCGAGAAAGCGATACAGCTCACGTCATCGGTGTGGCCACTCAGGGTCCGGACCAGCGTGCCGGTTGCCGCGTCCCACAACTGAATGTTGTTGTCCGTTCCGCCCGTGCCGATGATCCCGCCATCCGGCGAGTAGGCGACGTCCGTGATGTATGTCCCTGTGTAGGCATACCAGAGTTCCTGTCCGGTGGCGGTGTAGTGCAGGAACAGATACCTGAGTGGGCCGCCTCCTCCGGACGCGACCAGCTCGCCATCAGGTGAGAACGCAACGAAACATCCCGGGAAGTCAAACCAGAGGACGGGCGGCGAAATCTGCCACTGCTTCATCTCGCCCGAGGGCGGGTACCCGCTCACGATGTAACCCGCTCCCACGAACTCTCCGTCGGGCGAGAGGTCGACGGATATCAGGGCCTCTTCGTGCCCTGCGAAGGTATCAAGCAGGTTTCCGTTCTCAGCCTCCCGCAATATAACCTCGTCCCTGGCGGCTGAAGCCACTATCGCTCCACCAGATGAGTACGCCACATCGTCTACAGCGTACGTGCCCGAGACCTGCCACACGATGTCAGGCGATCCCTGCGCCCATGCGCCCTGCTGATGCCCGAGCGCCAGGAGCGCGGCGAGAACACCGCATCCCATCCAGAATGTAGATCCTCTATTCGTCATGATCTTTCCCCTCTCGGCATGCCATCGCCGGTCATGGTTCACCTGCGGCCCCTTCCTCACGGGGCCGAAAGATCGGCCAGAATCGATCACGGCCACCAGAACGACACCAAGCACGCACCTGTGCCATCCAGATACGTATTCAATGTATGTAACAGCCAGTTTGCTCCCTTTGTGCCTCTCTTGCCCCGGATTTTTCAGAGAACCACATATACAACGACTCCGTCCCATCTCGCGGCCCCCGAAAACTCCGTCCATCCCTGATCCACGGACAGAAGGGGCTCTGGAGCTGTAGTTCCACATTGCGAGGTCGGGCTCAATGTGCCGGACTCACTCTCAAGGCGGCCGCTCCGCTCAGCTCACAGAAACACGCACGGCTACCTCCTCGGACCTCCTGCTGCCAGGCCCGAAGCACGTAGCCGTTGATCTGTCCACTATCCTCCCGATCCGAGAAAACCGCTCAGCCTGTCCTTAGCGGGCTGCACCTCCCCCACGCGACCTCCCCCACCATCTGGAAACCCATCCACAGATCGTCACACTACTTCCTCTTCCGTCCGCGCCAGGCCGCCCCTCTACTGCAGGCAGCGCGCGCAACCCGGTCCAGCGCGTTTCACTGCCTGATCGTATCCTTTCCGCTCCGCCACATTAGGCGCATACCGCGCACGCAGAGGAAAGAATCCACAGCACCAACCACCATCAGCCTCTGCCTGACGGTGCACCGGCCTGCGGCCGCCGGCTGTCCGACGTCAGCTGCTCCGCGGTCGACTGGCTACCGCCAGTGCCCGGGCACCCAAACCCAGCCGCGAGGTTTCTTGTCCCAGTGACCCGGCACCCAGGCAGAACCACGGGGCTTCTTCTCCCAGTGTCCCTGCACCCAAACGTATGAATTGCCGTCCCACCTCCAGTATCCGGGTACCCACACCGCCTTTCGCGTCGGCCTCGGCGGCTTGACTTCGGCCCGGGGACCGGGCGGAGCCTTCTGAACGTACACCACTTCCACAGAAGTCGAGGGTTGTGTGACGACGACCATCCTGGCCGGGCGCGGAGCGCATCCATCTGTTACAAGCACCAGCGCGGCAGCAAGGAGTATGGCGAGGCCGAGACAACACACGGTGCGCATCGTATGGCCTCTCGCCTGCAGCTTCAGGCTCATGGGTCTTCTCCTCTCGGTTGAATTCGCACCTTCCATCTCCAGCGCATTCGGACCGGATACGACCCTCCCGATACACACGCCCGCCTGCCCTGCAGCTCTTGATTCCTGCTCCCGTACGCACGGTTCTGCGTCGCTTCCCCCTGAGCTCTCCTCCTAACAGAAGCCGACATGTAGCCCGGCGTCTCAATCGCTCCGAGGCGCCGGTCAGTTGCAGAAGTAACCGCTCCCTTGCCGCACAGACAACCCGCGGAGGACTGCTTGAGAAGCAGACACGAGCCGACCCTGCGTTCCATGTCACAGAAACCGCTGCCTCCCATCCTGCAGCACTCTCACCAGATGATCACCACAAAACGCCTCTCTCTACTCATATCGCAGAGCCTCAATCGGGTTCATGAACGCCGCCTTCCGCGCCGGAACGAACCCGAAGAAGATCCCTACCGCAAAGGCGAACGAGCAGGAGAGCAGCACAGATCCGGTGGTGATGACGGTCGGCCAGTCACCAAAATGACTCATGAGTGTGCTGACCAGCATGCCGAGAAGAATGCCGATGGCGCCGCCGCTCAGCGAAAGCGTGACTGCCTCTATGAGAAACTGGCTCAAGATGTCCCGTTTCTGCGCGCCGATCGCCTTCCGGATTCCGATCTCGCGCGTCCTCTCGCTGACGGAGACGAACATGATATTCATGATACCGATTCCACCCACGATGAGGCTGACGGTCGCAACTCCGGCGAGGAGCATGGTGAATGTCCTGCTTGTCTCCTGGACTGCAGAAAGGATTTCCGCCTGGGACCTGACGTTGAAGTCCAGTTCCTGATCCTCTCTGATATCATGTCTGTCGCGGAGAAGAGCGGTAATCTCACGCGATGCCCTATCCATGACGTCCTCGTCCGTTGCCTGGACATTGATCCTCGACACGTAATCGACTCCAAACAGCCGCTTCTGGGCAGTTCTCAGCGGAATGAAGATGACGTCATCCTCATCCGTCCACCCACTACTACCTTTTTCACTCATGACGCCGGCGACCTGGAAGATGACGCGCTCGATTCTGATGTACTCCCCTACCGGGTCTTCCTCGCCGAAAAGTTCCTCCACTACCGTCTTTCCCAGAACTGCCACCCGGCGCATGAGCCTGTTGTCCTCATCTGTGATGAAAGAACCTCTGTCGAGCGGGAAGTTCCTCACTTCTGGATAGTTCGGCGTCACCCCGCTTATGGAAGTGTTCGTATTGCTGTTTCCGTAGACTACCTGACCCCTGCCGGAGTACATGGCATCGACCTTCGCGACTGACGGACACTCTTCGGCGATACTCTGTGCGTCCTCGAAGGTGAGGGTAGTCATGCTGCCCGGTGCTCCCCGCGCCGGTCCTCTATGGTACGCCCCTGGCCGCACCGTAAGGAGATTCGCCCCAAGCTGACTGATCCGTTCGGTGATCTGAGCGCCGGCGCCCTGGCCGATTGCTATCATCGCAATCACAGATGCGATGCCGACTATGATTCCGAGCATCGTCAAGGAACTGCGAAGCTTGTTGGAGAAGATGGCGAACATGGCCATCAACAGGCTCTCTTTCAGCTCGGCGATCGACAGCTTCCTCTTCTTTTTGTCGCCGCGGAGATATGCAGGGACCTCGTCAGGCGCGGGCCGATCCGGTATCTTCTCATCTTCGACGACTTCGCCGTCTTTCAGGCGGATTATCCTCTGGGCATGCGAGGCCACCGACTCATCGTGCGTCACGACAATGACGGTGATGCCCCTTTTGTGAAGCTCAGCCAGGATCGACAGTATCTCCTGGCCGGACCGAGAGTCGAGATTCCCGGTCGGCTCATCGGCCAGGATTATCGACGGTTCATTCGCCAGTGCTCGTGCTATCGCGACCCTCTGTCGTTCTCCGCCCGACAACTCGGTCGGCCTGTGCAGGGCTCTATCTCCCAGATTCACGGCCTCCAAGGCATTCATCGCCCTCTGCCTGCGCTTATCTTGACCGCCAGCATAGATGAGCGGGAGTTCTACGTTGCTCAATGCTGTGAGACGAGGCAGAAGATTGAACGTCTGGAAGACGAACCCTACTCTCTCGTTCCGTATCTCAGCAAGTTCCGAATCGGACAACTGACTGACACTTGTGCCATCCAACCGGTACTGGCCGCTCGTAGAGACATCGAGACAGCCGAGAATATTCAACAGGGTGGACTTGCCCGAACCCGATGGTCCCATGATGGCTACGAACTCACCGGTTTCTATCGCCAATGAGACATCCTTCAGAGCGGGCACTCTAACCACGCCCATTCTGTAGATCTTGCTCACATTCTTCAGTTCTATCAATGGGGCCTCCCCATCATCATCGGCCTCCGGGGCCGGTCGTCGGGCACGGCGTTGCTCTCGAGTTCGCCTACGATCACCCGTTCGCCTTCTCTCAGTCCGCTCATGATCTCGATGACCTTCCCGTCGGTGATCCCAGTCTCTATCGGACGCGGCTCAGGGCCTTCTCCCAGCACCAGCGCAAGCTCTCTGCCTCCTCTTACCCGTACTGCACCTCTTGGAGCGATGAGTATGTCGTCTTTCGCCTCGATGGCGAACTGAACGCTCGCTGTCATTCCTGATGACCAGTGAGGCGGCACGTGCACAGGTTCCACCATGACATCATAGACTACGACGTTGGAGACTACCCTGCCCTCTCGAGAGATCTTGGCAACTCTTCCCTCCACCTGTTCGTCTGGAAAGGCGTCGAGCACAACGCGGGCGGCCTGTCCCTCCTCGATCTTGCCTATGTCAGCCTCATCCACTTCTACCCCTGCGACTAACCTGTCAGAGATCACGAAGAGGACGGTCTGCATAGAGACGTTCTGCCCGGGTTCGCACGACCGAGTTATCACCTCGCCCGAGATCGAATTGGTGAGGGGTACCGGTTTGTACGCTCTGGCTGCGACATCATACGCCGCTTTGGCCTCTTCCAGCATCTCTGCGTTCCGGTTCGTCTCCGCTTCTTCGATCCCGGAGCGTGCCGCGTCGAGAAGGGCAACCCTGTCCTCACTCGAAATCCATGCCAGGATATCGCCCTGCCTGATCATGTCTCCCTCATCGACCTCTACCCTGTCCACTCTCCCGCTGACCGGCGAGTTCACCTCTACTCTGGTGTACGGCTGGATCGTCCCCGTCGAGAGCACTCGAATCTCTATCCTACCACGCTCGACCTGTGCGGTCTGGTACGCAGGCTGGTTCCCAGCGTCTCTCTTCCGCAGAAGGAGAAATCCGGTCACGGCAAGCGCAGCAATCACGATCACAATCCATGACAGCTTCTTCATCAACTCCTCCGTCCTACCGCCCTCTCCAGACTGGCGCGGGCCACACGCAAGTTGAAGAGAGCATTAGCATGGTCAAGTTCCGCCCGAGTGAGGGCCGACTCTTTCTGTTGCAGAAACAGATACGAGGTGCGCCCCTGCTCATACTGGAGCTTCGTCAGTCGGTACATCTCGCCGACCGCGTCAAGCGACTTCTCGCTCACATCGAGGTTCACCACTGCCAGTTTCCAGCTCGAGTACGCCTGTTCGATCTCTTCCTCTATGCTATCCTCCAGTTCGCTCAGCCTCAGATCCTCTTCTCTCAGCGCAAGTGTCGCCTCAGTCACCTTTGCCTTTCTCGAGAAACCCTCAAAGACGGAGAATGAGACGTCGATGCCTGCGCTCCACCCTCCTTCCTGTTCCAAGGGTGCATCGCCCTGCCAACCGTACGAACTAGATAAGGAGATCGTCGGCCAGTAGTCGCTCTTTGCTTGAGTAAGCCGGGCCTCTACTGCTTCCCTGTAAAGTCTTTCGAACTCCAGTTCAGCTCTCTCGCTCTTTCCCTCTTCGACCAAGCTGTCAACCGCAGACAGTTCCATGGGTTCATCCTGATACCACACACTTATATCTTCTCCCCGCGGTCTACCCAGCAGCAGATTGAGTTCCACTTTCGCGAGCAAGAGCTCCTCTTCCGCTTTCATTCTATCATATTCCGCCTGGAGAAGGTTCGCCTCCGCCTCCTGTACGGCCGGCGAGCTTTCTCTGCCGGCAGCATACTTGAGTTTGATGATGACGAGATCATCTTCACGTCTCTTAAAAATGTTATCTATGAGTGCTATCTGATCCCGTTTCTGTAGAATTCTGAAGAACGCCTCCTTGACCGCAAACGCCACGTCGCTCTCCGTAAGATAATAGTCTACTTCTGCCATTTCCACCTCGGCCTCCGCAATCCTCGTGCTCGCGCCGACGTATCCACCCAGGTATATCGGATAACGCACGCTGAGGTTGGTCGAATACCGTCCTTCCCTCCCCCCAGCAAGTCCTTCGTTATTTCTGTACCCACTGCTGAGGTTGATGCTCGGGTAATAGAGCGAGTGTGCATCGGTGAGGCCGGCCCGTTCTTTCTCTATGGCCGTCGCCGCCTGGGCAAGTTTCAGGTTATTCTCCTTCGCCAGGGAAATGCAGTCGTCCAGGGACAGCAGGTCGGCGGCGAAGGAGCTATTACTCATGATTGCCAGACTGAGGGGCAGTAGAAGAAGTGGTCGTAGGTTCATGGACCTCTCCGTTGTTGTTCCTCGCCAGTGAGATGATACGCTTCAGAGCTTGTCATTAATGAAGTACTTCTTCAGTCGCAGCGCGGCATTCGCGCCCCGCGTCAGTGGGCCATGGCGGATATGCTCCGACGCGGCGTCTCGGTGCAACTCTTTCGGTGCTACTTTCGAAGGGCGCACCGGCCGGCCAGAAGTCGGAAGCGCCGCCGCGGCACCAGTCCTCCTCAGGCGGAGGCCAATATAATCTACCATGACCGGCAGGCCGGCACAAACGATTGTCAGTGGGCCGTCCCCCTGTGGCACCGGGCAGGCCCACACTGGCACTCGAGCTCGACTTCGGGCGGGATCTCCGCCGCGTGACCTCCGGCCGGTCTCTATAGCTGCAGAACACCAATATCGCTCCAAACTTGCGCTGCTTCCGGCCTCGGCACGGGACGGACCCGAACAGGTTTACCGGGCCGGCCCGTGCCCCAGAGCGAAACTCCGGCTTTTTTCCTTGATTTTGTGCCCAAAGCTAGTGTATCATAGGGCATGTCGAGCCGGGCAGTCCATCGAAATGCGATTCTGTAGGTACGAGCCTCAGGAGGAGACAGTGATCCTATTTCTTTCCTTCTTAATAGAGATCCTGGTCCTCACCGGCCTTCCGCCGGCCCAGGATGCCGCGTTTGCCGGTCCGCTGCTGAGCGCCGACCCCCTGACAATGGCTCACACCCCAACTTCAGACCAAAGCGACAACTGCCGCATGTGGGGCCTGATATCGGACAGTGTCCCGGACAGCATCATCATCAACCATCTCATCAATGACACCAACTCACTCAAGAACCTCTCCCAGGAAAACCATGTGGACGGATGGGGAATCGCCTACTATCAAGAGTACGGCGATTCGGTCGTATTCGCCAGGGGCATGGAGAGGGCGTACACGGATAGTACCTACGACAGCCTCGTCGTGTCCATGGAGGAGAATAAGCCGCAGATCGCGCTCGCTCACGTGAGACTCTGCTCGAGCGGGTGCTGCGAGCACGGTATGGAGACGATCGATGACCCGCATCCGTTCATTCGGCACAAGAATGGCCGTGATTGGTCGTTCGAACACAACGGCCTCGTCTCCGTCGAACGGCTCAAAGAAGTGATAGGAGAGGAGTATCTCCTCAACAATCCTCCGGACTGTTCAGGAGTGTGCCCGCCTCCCGAAAACCAGAACTGCGATAGCGAATACCTGTTCCTGCTCCTGCTGAAGCATATCGAGGAGAATAACTGGAATACTCTGGACGGGATTGTGGAAGCGATCGATACACTCATCGCTGCCGGTGAAACGGGATATATGAATTTCGTGATGAGCGACGGGGAAAACCTCTGGGCGTTTCGCAAAGGGGGCCCCATCCATACGTTGTACTATCAGTACAATCCGGAAGAGCACTGGACAGTCGCTGTTTCTCACTATACCGGCGCTGCACAGGAAGAGTGGGTATGGGTCTGGAACGGCCAGCTGCTCGTCCTCCACAGCAACCAGGAACCGGAAATCATCATGATCGGCGGCGCAGAGGTCATCCTCGATGACGCTGATCCGGGGTTTGTCACCATCTCCGGGAAGTGGCTCCACGGATATCATCCCAACGCCTGCTACGGCCACGCCAGGTACAATGGGCCCGGGACAGGACGGGAACGGGCGGGCTGGCGGATGGATGGTATCGTCCCGCCCGGTGTATACGAGGTCTGGGTGTGGAAATTCGAACACGATTACATGCATCTCATGGCGACCGACGCCCGGTTCAAGGTCGTCCACAGAGATGGAATCTCCGAGTGGATCCTGGTCAATCAGTCTCAACCAGGGCATGAGTGGATATACCTCGGCACCTATGCATTCGATGACAGCCATATCCAGGGCGTCTTGCTGACCGACAATCCCGGCGGCCACGTGATCGCCGACGCGATAAAGGTCGTATACGTAGAGTGAGGAAGGCAGAAATACCCCGCAGAGCGGTTATTGTGGGGAGAAAGAACAGCTCCAGAGAAAGGAGAGAGAAGTGATGTCGAGGGATGGGATGGTAGCAGGTATTCTCATCGGCACACTCGTTGTGCTGATGGCAGGTCTTTGTGGAAGTGCGGGCGGCACCAGCAGCGCCGTCGGCGAGCCTGAGCAGGGTTTCGAGCCGCCGGGCCCCATAAAGGACCCGCCGGCCTACTTCGACCTGCGCGATGTCGGAGGCGAGAACTACGTCACCTCGGTCAAGACCCAGCAGGGAGGTACCTGCTGGACTCACGGCGTGATGGGCGCGATTGAGGGAAATCTTCTCATGACCGGAGCCTGGGAGGCGGCCGGGGAGGAGGGCGAACCCAATCTGGCGGAGTATCACCTCGACTGGTGGAACGGGTTCAACACGTTCAACAACGACGACGACCCGGGCGGCGGCGGTCTCGAAGTCCACATGGGGGGCGACTACCTGGTCTCTTCGGCATATCTCACGCGGAGTGAGGGCGCGGTGCGGGAGATCGACGGTCAATCCTATGCCACGCCTCCGGACAGGTGGCTTCCGAGCTTTCACTACTACTACGTGCGGGATATCGAGTGGTTCGTCGCCGGGCCGGATCTGAGCAACATCGACACGATCAAGAACAAAATCATGGCTGAGGGTGTCTTGGGGACATCGATGTGTTATGACAACGCGTTCATGTCCAATTACATACACTATCAGCCGCCGAGCAGCACCCTCGATCCCAACCATGCGATCGCCATTGTGGGATGGGATGACACGAAGGTGACGCAGGCGCCATATCCTGGTGCGTGGATCTGCAAGAACAGCTGGGGCATTGACTGGGGTCTGGATGGATATTTCTGGATCTCGTACTACGACAAGTACTGTTGTCAGCACCCCGAGATGGGCGCGATCTCTTTCCAGAACGTCGAGCCCCTCGGATACGACCGGATCTACTACCACGACTACCATGGATGGCGCGACACGTTGGAGGATTACACGGAAGCATTCAATGCGTTCGTCGCCGAGGGAGACGAACTGCTGAACGGGGTCAGTTTCTATGTCGCGGCGGACAGTGTCGACTACACGGTCAAGATCTATGACCGGTACGAGAGCGGCGAACTCCTCGATGAACTCGCCTCGAAGTCCGGCACGACCGGCTACACGGGATTCCACACGATAGACCTCGATACGACAGTCCCGCTCACAGAAGGGGATGACTTCTACATCTACCTGCAACTCTCGGCCGGCGGACATCCCTATGACCGCACGAGTGATGTCCCCGTCCTGCTCGGTGCGAAGTATCGAGTGATTGTGGAGTCGGCATCCGAGCCCGGCCAGAGCTACTACCGTGACGGATCGCACTGGCTCGATCTCTATGACCTCAACGATACGGCAAACTTCTGCATCAAGGGCCTGGTCGCGCCTCCTCTTCGATTCCGCTACCCGGACGGCCTGCCCGAGTACGTGGAACCGGGGAATCCCGTTACGATCACCGTGCAGATCGAAGAGGTTGCCGATACGTATGTATCGGGGACGGGACTGATCCACTATCGCTACGATGCTGGCGAGTTCCTCACCTCATACCTGGTGCACCAGGGCGGCGACCTGTACGAGGCGACCCTGCCGGCGCCGAGCTGCACGGATACGCCGGAGTTCTACTTCAGCGCCGCGGCCGCGATCGCCGGAGTGGTGTACGACCCGCCTGATGCCCCGACAACGACCTACGCCGCGCTTGTCGGCTGGCTCGCCCGGATCTTCCACGATAACTTCGAGGAGGATCTCGGCTGGACTGTGGAGAACGATCCCTACCTCACCGATGGTGCGTGGGAGCGCGGCGTGCCCGCAGGCGGTGGCGAGCGCGGAGATCCGCCGACCGACTACGATGGTTCGGGCAAGTGCTATCTCACCGACAATCAGTATGGCAACTCCGATGTCGACGGTGGGATCACATGGCTGATCTCGCCGACGCTCGACCTGAGCATGGGGCTCGATGCCGAGATCGAATACGCTCTCTGGTATACGAACTACTTCGGATCTGCTCCCAACGCCGACTACTTCAAGGTCTATGTCTCGAACAACAACGGTGCCGAGTGGATACTGGCCGACACCTTCGGGCCGCACACGTTCCCCGGCTGGTATGTCCACAGCTTCATGGTCGGTGATTTCGTGACGCCGACCGATCAGGTGAAGGTGCGATTCGAGGCGTCAGATCTTGCTGAACCGTCTGTGGTCGAAGCGGGTATCGATGCATTCTCCGCCTCCGTCCACATGTGCGATGCGTTCATCGTCGACAACGCCGAGCCCGAGTTCCTCGTTCTCGCGGGGAACTGGAATACCGGAACCCACGCCAATGCGCATGAGGGCAATGCCCGGTTCACCGGGCCGGGTACGGGAAGCAAGCGAGCCGGCTGGAGGGTCGATACCGCCGTCGTTCCCGGCGTATATGATGTGTACGTCTGGAAGTTCGAGCACCAGTATCTCAATCAGATGGCGACGAATGCCCACTACAAGGTCCGCGACAGAAACGGCGTATCCGGCTGGATCCTGATCGACCAGTCTACTCCGGGCAATGAGTGGGTCTATCTCGGAACGTTCGAGTTCGATAACAGCAGCTCTCAGGGGATCCTGATCACCGACAATGCGAACGGCCACGTGATCGCTGACGCGGTGAAGTTGTCGTATGTAGAGCCATACTGATCGAAGGGTCTGACTGACGAACAACCAGACTGATAGTAATTGTGCATCTCGCTCCTCGCGCTGGCGGTAAACGCGCGGCGAGTATAGGCGCCGAGGCACATCGTACAATCAACGAACTCCCGCCCCTGAGTATCGTAGCTCGGGCGGGAGTTCCTGTTTGGTCAGTTCTCGTCTGCGCAGCCCTCGTCGGCGCGGCTCGTCTGGGCGGCCCCGGTCTGAACAGTCCTCGCTCGGGCCGCACTCGTTCGGGCGGTCCTCGTCCCCTCAGCTGTCGTCTACGCGGATCTCGTCTGCGCGGCTTTCGTCCGCCCAGCCCTCGTCTGGGCGGCTCTCATCTGCGCTGCTCCGGTCATCGCTCCCATCCGACGCTCACTCCGTGCTCAATCTTCTGTACCAATAGACCGAGAGCGCAATCGTCAGGAGAATCGCCAGAATCGCCCCTGGAATGGCCGCGGGATGGGCGTTCACGATACCCTGTCTCAGCATACCGAGGATGGCGACGGACGCCATCGCCAGCGGGACGAGTGCCAGCTGGAACCGAAAAATCAATACGTAAAGAAAGAGGAGCACGACTCCGCTTACGATCCCCGAAACCAGCCAGAAGGGTACGCTATCTGCAGAACGGCCGGCCATGACGAGGGCCGCGAAGATGAGCACAATGGCGAACGGTATTCTTCTTCTCGACCATCCCTCTGTGGAACGATCCACGACAGTGAATATCAGCAGAAAGAAGACGGTAACCAGAACGAACTGTCCGAGCGGCTCAATGGCTGAGCCAATGATCGGGATGTAGCTCCCCAACGCGCCATACTCCGCCCAGAACGGCTCCAGCGATGGCTCGAATCTCATGACCAGAGCCTGTATGCCGGCGATCAGAGCTCCCACCGAGAAGCCCAGCCACAGGCCGCCAGGCCCGCGCACAGGACTCCCCTCCCTCTTCCACTTCTGGATGAACCCGAGAACGAGCGCGAGACCACCGGCAAGCAGCAGCGCCATCACCACAAAGAAGGCCAGCGCGGTGAAGGCCTGGTTCGACAGGGGCTGTGCCGTGGAAAACTGAGCCACGGTAGAAGGCCAATCGTTGATGAATCCAAATGCCGCCACAACGAAGAAGAGCACCGAGAACGTGACGAAGTCACCAACGGAGAAGGTCCGACGACTCCATCCAACGATCGCACTCCCCACTCCGGCTGCAATCACCACGATCATCAGTGTGGTACAGAGCGTCTGGACGACGAGGCGAGTTACATTCCTCTGGTTACGCTCCTGTCGGGCCCATTCCTCCGGAACGTGGACATATCGATAGGAGTCGACCACCTCGGATCCGGCGATCTCCACCGCAAGCCGCGCCTCACCCTCCTCCAACAGATAGCTGAGGGTATCTGCGAACGTGAACAGCCAATCTGTACGCGCAGGAAGCTTGGATGGAACTGACGAAACCTCTTTGAGCATTCCTGCATCGAGCCCGTAGGTCTCGGCAAGGACCGCGTGAGCCATCCCCCGCGCTTCGTCCTCAGGCAGAGTCGCTCCTGCCCTCGCCTCGGGCAGCTGATGGCGGAATCTCGTCACCTCCCCTTCTCCCACAATGAAGACCCGGTACTCCTCAGCCCGCTCTTCCACGTCTCCCTCGAAGCGCACATACCGAACCCTCCACCGGGGCGGGGTGAGGTAGCTCCCCATCAGAGCGGCATAGTCTTCTCTCCCGCCGGTCTGCCAGACAAAGCGATCCTCCTGATCTGGTTGAGCCTGGACGTGGCTGAGTGCCTGCCACGATTCTGCCAGTTCAATGCCACGCCCGGCGAGCGTCTCTCGAGCCAGTTCCTTTGCGCCGGAACGACCCACGGTCAGGGAGGGCGCGTAGTTCTGGAAGTCTGAGGCGAAGAACCAGATGACGAGGCCCACCGCTCCCCCCACCAGCAGCAGGCGGATCGCCCGCGGGCTGAGGGCAGGCAGTTCAACGGGTTTCGCCTCCACCGGCACAGGCTCCTCTCTCGCCGGCGGCTGCCAAGATCGGTTATAGTCCTCTTCCTTGAGCCGACTCCACTCTCCCCTCCTGAGCCGTGCGCCGATGATCACCCACAGAGGAACGAGCGTCAGGATCACCACCAACGCCTTGTCGATCCAAACACCCGGGGCCGAGGAGACGAAGAGCGGCAGTCCGATATACCCGACGTCGATCGCGAAATGCGAGATGATCGCCGGGACAAGGCCGAAGTACAGGTATATCGCGCCGAAGGCCAACGACGGGATGATCAGCTCAACCACGCGTGCATAGGCGGGTTGCTGCGGATAGTTGGCATGGCCCGTCCCGAAGATGAGCGCCTGAACGATGAATGCTCCGATGATCCAGGCCCGGCGATGGCCGAGCCGCTGTCCGATGAGCGCTGCCCCTGCGATTGGAATCGCGCGGAACAAGCACTCCTCCAGAAAGCCGGCCCGGAGTGAAATTGCGACGGATGTGAGCCAGGGGAAATGTGTGGCGAGCACATCGGGCTCGAACAAAGTAGCAGATGGCGTCCACCATCCGAGCGCTCTATTGGCGAAGGCGTACAGCGCGACATCAAACGCACCGAACAACGCTACCATCAGCAGGCCGCCGGTCGTTTGCCCGAGCACAGTGGGGGAATTCGCCACGCCCGGTGACCACGATCGCCAGAGCCGGACGTGGTGCGGGAATGCCTTGCGGGAGAGCGACTCGGCGGCCATGAACACCACCGTGAGCAGGGCAGCAAACCCGATGAAGTTGATGAGCAGCCGCGCGATCCTCTGCAGCCAGAACCCCTGTGAAGAGAGTGCGGTATCGTAGTTCATCCAGGCCAGCGGCCAGTAGTTGATGACGACGAGAACGTGGAGAAAGGCAATGAATAGGCCCCAGAGAAGCGGCTGGCGCCAGACGACCCAGCGCCCCCGGAGCAACAGCAGGAGTCCGATGACACAACCGCCGAGCACGTAGAGAATGGCCGTCGCAAGGAGGGAGACAGCTGAAATCGTATTGTTGGCGGAGCGCATCTCCTCGTACCGGCGCGAAAACGCCTCCGGGATCTTGACGAAGTGAGTGAGCTCCGTGAGTCGATCGCCACCGACCACGAGGCGAAGGCGGTACCGACCCTCCCCGATCTGCACATCAGATCGTTCGTATACGAATGTGTGGTCGATCCGTCCCCCGGGCCGGACCTCCTGAGACTCCTCCACCATCTCATACGCCGCCAGATCGATCTGCCACCACTCGCGAGCTGTCATCTCTGCGACCGCGCGTGCCGAATCGCCGGGGAGAGTTGCCCCGGGTTCATCTTCCGGCAGCGTCTCGACAAATCCATAGGGCTCGCCGTTCGGCGTGAACCGGACGAGCGTCTCGTTCGTCTCCCCCTCCTTGAAGAGGCGGACACGCCACGTGTACGGGACGTACAGCCCTTCGGCTATCAGCTGCCTGAAGGCATCAGTACCGCCGGCCTCGAGCTCCACGAAGTTCTGGACTCGACTATCGAGCTGGAATGAGGCAGCCTGCCGGAACCCTTCCGGTCCCCACCCATGCTGGCGAGCCAGCTCTCCTGAGGACTCGAGTGCCATCTCGCGGTTCATGTCGAGATCGAGCGTCACGATGGGGTACGCCACTGCGAAGTACCGGACGGCGAAGATGACACTCCCGATAGCGAGCAGCACAAACACGACCCAGACGACCGGTTTTCTGAACATACCGCAGCTCCTTTTTCGCGTAGGCACAGATCTGCTGCAGCAAGCACCGAGAAGATCGATCGATTTGCCACCGTGATCAGGTATCGATCGGTAGCAGGAAATGACCTGGTCAGTACAAGACATCTCTGCCCCTTTGTCAACAGTCTTTCTCCCAACACCCGGGTCCATCAGCAACACTGGAAGATCGTTACAAGATGGGATTTCTTTCGACAGGGGAAGACAGACTATGATCGAAGCGGTCAACGCGGTTTCCAGCGAGGACAGGGACGCCAGAAATGGCGGCGACCCGGGTCGCGTTGCCGCCCGGGTCGCTCATGTGGCGCTATATCACTTTCCCGGCCATCGTTGCTACGGCAAAACTGGCTACAGTGCCTGTATCATTCCTCGAGCTTCTTCGCTACGATACCGTCACTGCCCGAACCGTCCGCACATCTGGCCGCCTGCTCTGCTCAGTAACCGAAAAGCACTACCTCATTGCCGGGTATCCAACTTCATGAACTCAAACGAGTCGCTGTCCCAGACCTCACCGGGATAGACGCCGATGAAGGCGGTGTAGGTATAGATGCCAGGCGGAGCGAACGCCGGGACACTCTGCGTCCGGTCACGGCTCACCATCCCGCCGCCCGGAAGGGTCACCTGGACCGGCCCCTGGACCGGGCCATACGGCATTCCGCCGGGGAGCGTGGCCATGACCCAGGCATCGAAGGTCTGCGGGCTCGCTTCGTTATTCGTGATGACGACGTTGTACTCGAAGCTACCGCCGGAAGCCGGGATGACGATCGGTGCGCCGTACGGTGTCAGCGTGATGGTCACATCTGGCGGAGCCATGCCGCCGGTCATCGTATGCAGAATCGTTCCGTTCAGTCCTACACACCAGCCGATATTCTCATCCACGAAATGGACCCCGCTGAGAGAATTGGCCGTTCCGGAGACCTGAGGCATCCAGTTGGCTCCGCCGTCCGTGGTGTGCAGGATCGTGGCCTGGGTGGCGTCGCCTCCGACTGCCCAGCCAGTGCTGCCATCGGCGAAATGGACGCTCGCAAGCCACGTCAGAGTTCCCGAGTCCTGAGGATCCCAGTTGTCTCCGCCATTTGTGGTGTGCAGGATTACCCCGTCTCTTCCCACCACCCATCCCGTCGCGGGATCTGTGAGAAACACACCTCTGAATTGCATGAATCCGGAGAGCTGTTCGCTCCAGGTGTTCCCGCCATCGGTGGTGTACAGGATCGCGCCAGCGTCTCCTACCGCGCAGCCTGTGCTCGAATCTGCAAAATGGACTCCGTGAAGAGGGCTCTTATCGAACTCGTAGAACTGGGAATCCCAGCTGGCTCCTCCATTGGTGGTGTTGAGAATGAAGCGCGTCGGGGGGGTATACGTTTGCTCCTTCCCGCCTACTGCCCACCCTCTGAGCTCGTCAGCGAAGAAGACATCCCACAGGGTATACGAAGTACCCGATGGTTGATCGTACCAGTTGTCTCCGCTGTCCGTGGTGCGGATGATCTTGCCCGCACTTCCTACCGCCCAGCCCATCTGGGTGTCGACAAAATGGACACCCGTGAGCCACGAGGAGGGAGGAGCATTCTGTGGAAGCCATTCGGCTCCGCCATCTGTAGTGCGCAGAACCGTTGTGCTCAAACCGACAGCCCAGGCGGTGTCAGCACTCGCACCATGGACATCGAAGAGGTAGAGCGTAGTTCCTGAGTTCTGAGGATACCATCCGCCCTGACCATAGGCAACGCCGAGAGCTCCCGTCAGGATCAGACCGAAGATGGCCAGACTCTTCCTGTTCATAGCTCACCTCTCTCAGGGCCGGCGGCCCTGTTTCCCGCACCCCGCTCACACGCGCGCTCAACACGTTTCCTCCCGCCGCGGAACGAAGATGCAATCAATAGGCCAAACCATGGAGGCATCGGAAGGTACCCTTCTGTGTGCTCGATTTCCTACCGGCCTCCAACCTCACAGATCGGGAGGGCCGGATCCCCGATCTCATCAATCTCGACGCACGAAACTGAAGCACTAGCACAGGTGCCCGGCGGCGCGGATAATCGACCTCCGGCGACCTCACGCTCGCGCGAGGCGCCTCGTCGCCACAGCCAGCCGCAGGACCTCACACAGCACTCTAGGGCAAGCCGCCATCCGGAGAGGGCGACCAGAACTGTATAGTAGAAGACCGGGGGCCGTGCGCGGGTGTTCGATAATATGCAACACCTCACGTCCGGGCGAGGTTCCCGGTTGAGATAGGGCTCCAGGGGATGGCCACGCGGAATTGGCATTCTCGGTCCGCAGCGTCACGGAGCCAATTGTCCCTTGACCACGGCTTCCAAATGGTGTACCCTCAAAGGCGAGGTGGATGACTGGAAGAAGGGGGAAGAAGAATAAGAGGAAGGGGAACGCCATGAAGAACTACGCACTATTGCCAGTCCTGGCCGCAGCCGCGATGACCGCACTCGCCACTTGGGGTGTGGGCCTCGCCGGCGAGGCTGCCCTCAGCCCACTCCCGCAGGAGCAGGTGGAAGAAGCCTATCCACGTGTACCCACGGTCTTCCTCGAGCCGCATCCAGGGCCTGCCGGCCCGTCCCTGCAGCGCTCAACGACGGCCGGCTGGGTAAACATCCTCATCAACAAGGACGCCACACAGCAGGTGCAGAATGAACAACAGGTGGCTGTCAATCCTCTTGATCCTGATAACCTCGTCGCGGTGTGGCGCGACTTCAGATTCGGATACCGCAGGGTGGGCTACGGATACAGTTTCGATGGAGGCCTCACCTGGGGTGAGGGCCTGTTCGAGGAGCCGACCTGGCCCTGGCATAGCGATCCGGGCGTCACAGTCGATGCCGACGGCAACTTCCATGCTGTAATCCTCTCCTATAATCAGAGCGCGAATACGAACGGGCTCTTCATCTTCACTTCAACCGATGGCGGAGTGACCTGGGGCGATCCGGTGACGGTCGTCAATGGCGTGCCGAATGTCTTCGAGGACAAGGAACTGATGGCATGCGACAGGACAGATGGTCCCCACAGCGGGAACCTCTATGTAGCATGGACGCGGTTCTATACGACGAGGATCCTGATGGCCCGATCCATCGATGGAGGCCAGTCGTTCCTCGATCCCATTCAGGTGAGTGATGGAACCGGCGTCCAGTGGCCGGTCCCTCTTGTAGGAACAGATGGAGAGGTATATGTCGCCTGGGTCGATTACTCTCCTGATCGCATCGCACTCGACGTCTCCTATGACGGCGGCGCGACGTTCGGAACGGACAAGGTCGTTACGGATGTGGAGCTCGGTGACGGGTACATCAATGGCGACATCTGGATCTTCTCGTATCCGGCTATGGACGCCGATATCACAGGCGGCCAGTACGACGGGCGGCTGTACGTAGCCTATGCTGACTATGGTCCGTCCTGGGACGTGGACATCTTCTTCCGGTACTCTACCGACGGGGGGACGAACTGGAGCGCTGCTCATCGATTGAACGATGACCCTGTCGCAAACGGGTGCGACCAGTTCCATCCCTGGCTGACTGTCGACGAGACAGGCACCGTGAGCGTCGTCTGGCTCGACCGCCGCAATGACCCCTACAACCTGTGGATGGACTGCTATGTCACTCAGTCGACGAACGGCGGCCTGGACTGGTGTCCGAACGTCAGGGTCTCAACCGTTTCCTCTGATCCCACGGCCGGGCAGCTCGATGCAGGTCTGCTCGGCGAGTACATCGGGCTCGCCGCAGTCGAGGGAAGAATGAACCCCGTCTGGACCGACACGAGGCGGGGACATCAGGACGTCTTCACGTCGCGCCTCTTCCTGAACGCCGACGTGACCGTCGAGCTCACGCCCGATACCACGACCGTTCCTCAGGGAGAAGTCCTCGGGTACGACGTCACGATAGAGAATCAGACTGCCGAGCCGAAGACGGTATGGGGGCGAGCGATCGTCTTGATGCCCGATGGGTCGCCGTACCAGGGGAACCCGGTCGTCGAACCCAAGGCCATTCCTCTCGGGCCGCACCAAGTACGCCAGACGCACATCGAGCACGTAGTACCGAACCTGGCGCCGACAGGCTGGTACATCTATATCGTTCAGGCGGGAACACCCCCTGACGACATCATCTATGAGAGCTCGTTCGAGGTCGAGATCGTCTCGGCCGACGGCCGGTGAGAAGGCCGCTCGTCGATACGAGGCCCTGCGGAGAACGTACATCGGGCCCGACATGAAGGCGCCGTGGCGGCCAAAAGGAATGTCCTGGCGTGTGGGCGATCGCCTGACGCGGATGCAGTCACTTGGTGTCGTGTGCAGCCGGACCATCTCGTAGTGCATCGACCATCGATGGGGGACCGAACCTCCTCATAGTCGAATCGACCATGGAGGGAGAACAGAATGAAGACCAGCCAGCCGGAAAAGCTCCTGCTCGTCATCCTCTCTCTGCTCGTCATCCTCGGATGCGCGCCCTCTCGGCACCGATACAGAAAGGCTCCCGAAGCGTCGGTGACTGTCGAGATAACCAACGTCGACCACGTCCGCGCGCATGCCGCCGCGGAGGAGTTTCTCAACGCCTGGGTGAACCGGGACGAGGAGAAAGGACTGAGCTTGCTCGCGACACGTGTGAGGGCCCTCTACGCAGAGGAGGACCTGAGAGCATACATCTCCGGGGAAGATGACCCCCGGCATCACTCGTATTCGATCGGCCAGGCAGAGACCCTGCCCGACGGGCGCATTCGCATCGAGGTCGAGTTAGCCCACCTCAATCTCGAGGCCGATTGGAAGGTGCTGTGGCAGAGAGAGGCTCACATCACCATGGAGAAAGATGCGGGAGGACGCTGGCTGGTCAGTGAGTTGCCGTAGGAGAAGAACGGGCAGGAGAGATCGCGAACCATACAACGAAGGGCGCCGCTCGGGCGCCCTTGCCGTATTATCCGTCTCGGGAATGTTGGCATCCCTTAACGCATCATTCTCCGTCCAAATGTCAGGACGAAGAGTGCGATCATGAACGCCCCGGCGAACGCCTCCATCATGGCCACATACCTGGCCCATGACGTGGCATCTGGATGCCAGTCGCCGTATCCGACGGTCGTGAACGTGATGACACTGAAGTACAGGTAGTCGAGGAAGCCCGCCCTGCCCTCGGGTACGGCTCCATCCGAACTCGGACTCACTCCCCCCGATATCCAGTACAGGAGCCCACAGAGGACGATGAATGCGACGGCGATGCCGATCACACGGAGGGGGCGCTCGCCGTATCCGCAACTGATGTCGAAGAAGAGAAGTTCGAGCCACCTCCGGGGGTCCTTGGTGGATTTCGCCTGCCGTTGGTACCGTCGTTCGCGGAGATAGTACTCGCCCGCCCCTCCGTAGTCACCGGCCTCCTGTGCCCGTGTCTTCGCCATTCTGCACGCATCCGCACCGGCACTCGGCCAGGCGAACATCGTTCCCACCAGGTCGAGTTCCTGGAGGAATCGTGCACGATTGAGCTGCGCAGCTCGATGGAATTCGACATCCCGAAATGAGGCGGTGCCACGGAAGGTAGCGCGGGGATAGAGAACCGATCCGTAGAAGACGGCGCGGTCGAACGAGGCTGCCCGGAAGTTCGATCTGGCGAATCCGGCCGTTCCCCTGAACGTAGCTCCCTCGAAGGAGGTCTCCAGCCAGTCGAATGTCGCATCGAGAAACCAGACGTCCCCTTCGAACCTCGCCTCGTCGAACCAGACCCCGCGCTCGAATCGCGCCCCGAGGAATCGAGCGTCTCCGAGGAAGGTCGCGCCCCGGAACGAAGCATCCCAGCGAAAGGTGACTCCCTCGAACCCGGAGAACCCGGCGGGAAAGACACATCCGTCGAAGTGGTAGTCCGCCAGCTCTATTTTGCAGCGGACGGCGGCCTCGAATGCAGCGAGAGGCTTGGACAGAGTTGGATCGTGGAGGATGCAGAACCCCTCCTTCGATCCCTCCCATGCGGGCTCCTTGCACTCTCGCAGGTGTCTTGGATCTTTATGCTGACACCGCTCCACGCTCACACTCCGGAACAGTCCGATCGCTAACTCGAACGCAAGATGGCCGCTCTATCCGGAGGCGACTCGCCTGATACCTACGGGTCGCTCCTCGGGGCTCTAATCGTCTCAACGACGGGGGACATTCTATCTGATGGGCACGAACCTGTCAAGGAGGGCAATCGCTCCTCCAAGCCATAGCTGCCAACGCGTTGTGGTCGGCCGATGGCAGGACTGCCTCAAGGCGAAGTGTCCGTTCTGTCGGGCCAGTGTCCACTACGGCGCAGTATCTGGAGAGTCTTCGGCCCGCAGTTGAGGAGAAGGTCGATGAGCGAGAGGTTGGAGATGAAGTCGCCCCACAGTTGAGGGTAGATAGGTGGAGCGTACGAGAGATAGTGAAGCGCGATGCCCCGTTCTGAGAAGATCTGTTCATTCAGGTATGGATGTGCCCGCCTGCTGACGGCAAACGTATCCGCGCCCGCCTTCTCGCACATCCGCACGAGGAGCTCGGAACCCCTGCCGTAGGCCCCGAACTCCGATCCCAACCGAAAGGGAGTGACAACGCCGACCTGATCCCGCAGGTAGTGGAGTGCCTCGAGATTCAGGTCGAGGAGGCGAGTCCACTGACGCCCGTACAGCCGTTCGAAGAATGGCATGTGCTCGCCGAAGTACGGGGCGTTCGAATATGCATGTTCGATGCTCGCCAGGTGCTTGTGCCGCCAGATCCGGTCCTCGGCGATCTCCACATCCTTTATCAGCTGGAGACCACGGCCGGCGCGCCACACCGGCACGGCCAGCCAGCGCTGGCCGCCTGCCATCTTTATCCGATTGCGATAGACCCATGAGGTCCCGCGCGGGAACTGCACGTGGTCCAGGAGTAGGAAGAGATCGGCGTGAATAGCCTTATGGAAGAACCCGGGCCAGGGGAGATAGGTTGGCTGGTGGCAGGCCAGAATCATCGGTGGCGAACTCCTCTCACTCACGGTGCCAGTACACGGTTCTACCACGCCTCCTGAGAGTAGGTCAAGGACGAACCGGCTGGCGCGGCGACAGGCTCTGACTCGGCGCCCGGTTTCGGAGTCGGCGTCGGCGCTCAGTTCGGCACCGCGCGCTTAGCTCCGCACCAGGCTCTCCTCTCGACATCATGCTCTCCGCTTGGCGCCCAGGTCTTGACCCGGCGACTGATCCCGATTGGACGCACGGCTCCCGAGCGGATGCTCAACTCTGCACACAGCGCCCACCTCTCGAGGGGACGGCCAACTCTGAGCTCCCCGCTGAAGTCTGAACACGGCGCCCAGCTCTCGGGGCGGCGGCCGAATCTGAGCTCCGTGGCCAACTCTCGATGCGGTGCCTGAACCCGAGTTCCGCGCCTCTCCGTCCGGTCTTAAGCCCGTCCGCTATGATAGTGGGTTCTCGCGCACCTGAGCGGCCCTTGACGGGCACAATGTTGTCGTGTACCATGGCGCTACATAGCCATACTACCAACCCCTTTCCCATCCCGGAGGAAGACCAATGACCAGCGCCTGCCGATGTGCGATGGATCTTCTGCCGGACCGAACGGTCCGGTCCCCATGGCTCGCAGCTATCTCGGCCGGGGTCGCCCTGCTGTTAGTGCTCGCCTCGACACCCCGCATCGCAAGCGGTGAGGCGGAGCCTGCCCCAGAGGAGGCCGCCTCCTCGCTCCGGGAGCAGGCACGACGCATGTACCTCATGCCGCCCGATGTGGTGCGCGACATCGAACCCAGGACCTATTTCGGAGCCTATCTGGAGCGAGTAGAGCCCGACAGCCTCATCCTTCCGGAGGGGGTGAGGTATGAGACCGGAGTCGGGATTGACCGCGTCGTCCCCGGATCGCCTGCCGAGGAGGCGGGATTCCGGGAGGGCGATATCATACTGAGCCTCGATCAAGAGAGATTCGGGGCCGATCCCGACGAGGCCGTGAATATCCTCTCGAAGCGGCTCAAGGAGAAGAAACCCGGCGACCGTATCCGCATCGAGTACCTGCGAGATGGACGAGTGCGCAGAGTATCCGCTCCCCTCGGGACGAGGCCGATCCTCGACATGCCGTCAAAACCTCACCCCGAACTGGCGAGCATCTTCCAGGGCCGCCGGGACCCTTCGATGGCAGAGCGCGCTGTCGAGCAGTTCGACCTCCTCGAGGAATATGCCGAGGTCGCAAGCCAGACCGCGGCCGTGGCGGCAGTCGACTACAACCACCGTCAGGTCCTGCCCGAACGGCCGAACCCGTTCCGCCTGCAGGAAGTGACCTATCTCCTGCGCCGACCCACAGAGTTGGCTCTCGTCTCCGATGGAATCTGTCGGTCACTCGAGGACGAATTCAACACTGAGCAGCGCAACACAGCCGAACTCGTGATTCAGGCGGCGGGCCACCTGGATGAAACGGTACCCCGCCCTCCCTCGCCGCCGCGCGATCTGGGCCTGGATGGCCTCATCGGTGTGATGGAGAAATCCACCAGAATGATAGGCGAGGCGCTCGACGAGCTCACGCATGAAGAGATGGAGCTGGCCCACCGCCTTCTCCCCACGCTCCTCGACTATGAGGACGACTGGGAAGAGGCGCTGGAGGAGATCGAGGATGAAGGTGCGCGCAAGGCGGCGATCGCAGAAAAGGAGGAGGAGCTTGCCACCCTGTTTCGTGCCGCGCTGCGCGCAGACCTCGGCCGCCTGTTCGGGGCTGCCGCATACCTCAGCCAGCTCTCCGATCCCCCTGCCGCAAACCGGATCCGGGCGACGCTGGCCGATTTCCCCGCAAAACCCTTCCCCCAGATTTACGAGCAATCATTCCTCGGGGACATCCGCCTCGTCCGCGAAACGGACTTCGGACTCGTCGTCATCGGCGGTCCAGGCACCTCGGTCTACCTCGCAGATGCGGCCCTCATCGTCGATCTCGGCGGCGATGACTACTATGCCAACAACGCCGGCGGAAGCCGGCGCGAGAGCCCCTGCGCCCTTGTCCTCGATTTCGATGGGGATGATGTGTACGCCTGCGACTCGGCAATCTCGCAGGGAGCAGGTCTCCTCGGCGTGGGGATCCTCATCGACTACGAAGGGAACGACACATACTCGGCGAGGAACGATGCGCAGGCCGTCGGCCTGTTCGGCGTCGGCATGCTCATCGACCTCGCTGGTAACGACAGCTACAATGGTGATCAATTCGTGCAGGGAGGGGGAGTCATCGGCCTCGGCCTGCTGTGCGAGGGCGAGGGAACCGATACCTATCGGGCCCACTGCTTCTCGCAGGGATTCGGCTACGTCAAAGGGCTCGGACTGGTGCTGGAAGTCGATGGCGAGGATACGTACTCTGCGGGCTGGAAGTACGCCGATTTCCGCATACCTGACCGGGCGTTCGACAGTATGTCGCAGGGATTCGGATTCGGCATGAGGCCGTGGGTTGTGGGCACCGGAGCCGACGGGGGCATCGGGATACTGCTCGACAGTTCGGGACACGATGTGTACATGGGCGATTTCTTCTGTCAGGGATCGAGCTACTGGTACGCCCTCGGCATCCTCCTCGACCGGAGCGGAGCCGACCGGTACCTGTCCGGCAACTACTCACAGGGAGCGGGAATTCACCTCTCAGTGGGAGCTCTCATCGACGAGGAGGGAGACGACCAGTATACCTGCTACGACGCCCTCTGCCAGGGCGCAGCCCACGACTGGGCCGCCGGCCTCCTCCACGACGTATCGGGGAACGATCTGTACGTCGGACACCACCTCGTGCAGGGCGGCTGCGGCACGGTCTCGATGGCGATACTCGCCGACGGTGGAGGCGACGATACCTATGTGGCCGGCGATGTCGCGCAGAGCCAGGGAGCCGGAGTATGGCGTGACATCCGCGAGTATGGATCGATCGGTATGCTCATCGACGGCGGCGGGGAGGACACGTATTCCGATGCACGCATCTCCAACGGCGCGACGATCACGAAAGAGACCTGGGGGATCGTCATCGACAGCGATACGGCCTCAGGCGACGCGTATGCGGAGTGAGGTGATCGCTACGCATCCCGCCGCACATCTCAGCCCTCAGCCCGGGTGACGCGTATTCAGGGCGCGAGCGCCCATTCGTGAGCGCCTGGCGGGATGTATGAGAGCGCAGCTATCAATTCAGATGGCAAGTGTGGCCTTCCCAGGGCACCTGAAGGGAAGTATGAGAGCGCAGCCATCAACTCAGATGGCGAGTGTGGTCCTCCCTGAACGCCTGGCGGGGAATCCGGGAGCGCGGCTATCAATTCCGATGGCAAGTGTGGCCCTCCCTGAGCGCCTGGCGGGAAGTCCGGGAGCGCGGCTATCAATTCAGATGGCACGTGCGGCCCTCCCTGAACGCCTGGCGGGGAATGCGGGAGCGCGGCCATCAATTCAGATGGGAAGTGTGGCCCTCCCTGAACGCCTGGCGCGGAATCCGAGAGCGCGGCCATCAAATCAGATGGGAAGTGTGGCCCTCCCCGAACGCCTGGCAAGGAATGCGAGAGCGCGATTGTTCGATCAGAAGGAGATGACCGGCCATCCGAGAACGGGCGAGCCGCCGTCTGAGGAAGAGCGACAGGTCATCGAAGAGAGAGGATCGACATGAACGATCAACCACGCGACTGGACGCGGGAAGAGCTGGAGGCCGAGTATGTCGGCCATATGACGGTGCGGACCGTACCGGTGAATATCAGGATCGAGGCCAAACAGATGATTCTCGACCTGTCACGCATCCGCAACCTCCTGGAGAGCGCCCGCCACATCGCCGTGGAAGAGTGTGAATGTCGCCACCGCGTGCAGGGATGTGATGGGCCGCTCGATGTCTGTCTCTCGCTCAACGACGAGGCGACGGATATAGTCGATCGCGGACATGGTCAGATGATCTCACTTTCCGAGGCGCTCCGCGTGCTCGAGCGATCACACCGAGCCGGGCTCGTTCACCTCGCCTACACGCTGGAGGGAAGCGAGGAGATCGATATCATCTGCAGTTGCTGCCCCTGCTGCTGCCATTCGCTCGCCGCCCTGGTCCGGTTCGGATATGACGGTCACATCATCCGCTCCGACATGATCGCCTCCCGCAATGATGAGGACTGCATCCGGTGCGGCACCTGCGTGGAACGCTGCAGGTTCGGCGTGTGGGAGGAAGTGAATGGAGAGGTGGTGCCGGACTTCACGAAATGCTTTGGCTGCGGCGTCTGCGTCTCAACCTGCCAGGGGAGCGCGATCGCGCTCACCCCGCGTTCCTAGCCGGAACAGCTCCTCCTAAGGAGCCTACTTTTGTGGATCAACGATGTGTGAAATCCCCGACACCGGGGGCCGCATCAGGAGTTGGACTCCCGACTTTGCAAAGGGCAGAAGACTGCCCTTGTACGCCGCAAAAAGTCGCGAAATAGCAGATTCCCTTTCCCCAGTCTGTGCTGCGGTCTGCGCTGTCCCTCAGGACTCCATGAGGGCGGCTCGGCCGGATGCCCCATGGAAAGAGGTCCCCGTGAGAGAGCGGCCGCGCCTCGACGAATGCAGCCGCCTGCAACTGCCCCTGGATTCGCTCACCGGCCCGTCCGGTGAGCTCTTGATGTGGGCCCGAACGAAGCTCGCTGACGCTCAACCGGAGCGTCCGAGGCCGGGGATGCTCCGCGCCCACTCCGCGATTACCGCCGCCTCCCTCCCGGATACCAGCCGCGACATCCAGAGCGCGGCCAGATAGACGGCGATGAGCCCGATGGCCCCCGCCGCATGGCCTACGCCGTCCGGGGGCAACACCCGCATCCCGAGCAGATAGAGCGCCGCGGCGAGGAGCAGAATCGCGAGAGCGCGGCCGGGAGCATAGGGTATACGGTAGCACCGCTGGGAAACGACGTACATCCCGACGGCCAACGCACCATAAGAGATGAGAGTGGTCCAGGCTGCACCCATCATACCATATCTGGGGATGACGAGAAGATTGAGCCCAAGATTGAGGAGGGCTGCACCGCCGGCGACGAGCATGTTGAACGATGTTCGCTCGGCAAGCATGATGCCCACAGAGAAGACAAGATAGGACCCGTAGCAGATATAGGAGGCGAGCACGAGCGGGACGACAGCAGCCGCGGGAAGGAATTCAGGGGGGGAAATGAGGCCGATTATCTGGCGTGAGAAGAGCGCGATGATGAATGCGACGGTGACGAGTATGAACGCGTACAGGCGGAGCACCGAGGCATAGAGAACGGGCGCGTCAGGCCGCCGCGAGACAGAGAAGGCATACTGAGGCCAGGCGAGCTGGAATGCCATCAACACGAGGACGATCACCATCCCCACCTGGTAGCCGAGGCTGTACAGCCCGACCTCGGTGAAATCCGCCAGCCGCTCGAGATAGTACCGATCGGCAAGGGTCAGGATCCACAGAGCCAGTCCGGATGGCACGAACGGCAGCCCGAACCGGAGCATGGGAACGACGTCCCGGGCCCGGAAGGCCGATCCGACGTCCCGATAGAGCTTGGGCAGGGCGATCGCGAGGGCCAGGGTCGGACCGAGGACTACCGCCCACAGCGCTCCCTCGATCCCGAGGCGGAGAAGGGCAACCAGGATCCACGCGCCGACCACTATCGCCGCCAGCCGCCCCAGATTGAGGAGAACGAATTCTCCCGATCTCGCCCTGGCTCTGAGATAGATGAAGGGGACGCGCACGACTGTGCTGACGAAGACTCCGACGAGCACGATCGAGACGAGGCGCGCCTCGCCCGATGACCCGAAGACGAGCTGTGAAAGAGGCTTGCGGAACAAGAGACCGAGCACCAGGGCCGCGACCCCGGTGAGGGTGAGCACCCACAGAGCTGTGCTCACCACCCCCTTACGTCGTCGTTCATCATCGTACTTGTAGTAGAATCGAATGACCGCGGAGTCGAACCCGAGCACGCTCAGGACCAGAACGAACGAGAGGAAGGTCTGCGCGATAGTGAACTTGCCGTACCGTTCAGCACCGAGAAGGTGTGCATAGAGCGGGAGCAAGATAAGGTGCGCGACGCCGCTCCCCAGGTTGCCGATTCCGTACACAAATGCGTGCCTGAGGAATTGCGAAAGTGACGTCGCTTGATCGCGAGCTGCCGCTGATTCCTCCGCTGATCCCTCCGTTGATCCCTCCGACGCCCTGTCATCGCTCACCATCTAGCGCGCACCTTCCTGCCCTCCATCCTTCCCCTCGAATAGGACTCCGTGCTCACGATATAGCCGATAGAGCTCCCACACGACACTCAGGGGATCGTGGCGGCGCTCGACCCATTCTCGACCCTCAGCCCCTTTCCTCCGCCTCAGATCCTCGTCCTCGATGAGAGTGACGAGCTGCGACTCGAGACTCCGCCCATCGACCCTGACGAAGGGATGATCGGGGACGAACTCTTCATACTCGTCGGTCATGTCAGTGCACGTCGGAATCCCCATCGCCAGAGTCTCGAGAGAGTTGACTCCGTACCCGGTCCCGGCGCGGTTTCCGACCTGCTCGATCGCCAGGTCACAGGTCGCCTTCAGCCGGAGGGCATCGCGATGGGGCATGTTCTCGATGAGGACGAGCTCGACATCGAATCGCCTCTCGAGTCTCCTCACGACATCGATGATGACGTCACTTCCCTTGAACTGTCGTGCTGTCGGCGAGTGGCAGATGCGGAGCCGCGGCGGACCCGGCACAACACCCCCCGCCTCGCCACTGAGGGTCGAGACTGCCGTCGGGCGTGCAGCATCGGGGCGAACCTCCTCACGGATGCGCCTGCACTGAGATGAATCGAACGGCAGGAACAGGTAGCGGAGCCTAGGGTACAGCGCAAGATGATCGAATTCGCACGTGAGGCTGAGATCGGATGCCTCCTCAACAGCCGGAATCGCTCCCCTCAGCCTCAGGTCGGATCCATAGTACATCGTGACGATCTTCTTCCCGGCCCCTTTCAGCCGGGATAGGACCTCATCGCCGAAGATGAAACAGACGCCCCCGTCCAGCTGGTAGATGTCGTAGTCCGCCAACCCGTGGCTGTCCCATACTTCAGTAAGCTTGCCCATCCACAGACGGTCGCGGAATCGATAGAACGAACGCCCCGCTGGATCCCTCGGCTCCCACCGGCGGAGTGTCTTCACCTCGGTCCCCGGACGCCACCCGTAGCGCAGTCTCTCCCACCGAGCCAGCCGCTTCAACGAGAAGATCGGCCGCGAGCCGAGAAGAGGATAGTTGAGGCAGAGCTCGTCGGCATGTCCGTACCGGCTCGGGGCCATCGTCACAAGCAGGCTCTTGTTGCCCATCCTTCTGTGGGCACGGACGAACTCGAGCTGTGGTCCGTAATTCTGCGACGCAAGGTGGAGTATTCTCGGCATCTGCACTCCCCACTGATCCTGTAGATCAGGATGCCTTATCCGACAGCGAGAGGCAGACGGAAGGCGTGGACCAAATAGAAATGAAAGATCAGATGCGGCGGGCGCTCGCTCCCTGGCCCGGACCTTTGCGCCCGGAGGCGAATGCCCCCGGGTGCGTTGAGTCAGGACTCCGACGAACGAGCGGGCGGCGAAAAGAAGGGTCTCAGGCGGCGGTAGTTGTCCGCCAGGCTCTCAGAAAGGACCTTCGTATCGGCGAGGATCGGCATGAAGCTCGTATCACCTGTCCATCTCGGAACGATGTGGACGTGCACGTGGCCGGGGAAGCCCGCACCGGCACTACTCCCTACGTTGATCCCGACGTTGAATCCGTCAGGCCCGAGGGCCTCTTTGAGAGCGCCGAGGCTCGTGGTCGTGGCGCGAAACATCTCCAGCCACTCCTCATCGGTCAGTCCCTCGATGTCGGGCTCGTGCCGAAATGGAGCCACCATGAGGTGCCCATTGTTGTACGGAAAGCGGTTCAACATGACGAAGGTCAGTTCCCCGCGCCAGATGATGAAGTTCTCCTCATCGTTGTTCTGACGGGGAAGCCCGCAGAAGATGCACTCCTTCCCCATCGATTCGAGGATCCCTTCAAGCCTCCACGGCGCCCACAGCTTCTTCACGCTATCCCTTTCTTC
>Ga0209427_10001091_pt1 | contig 30778 bp, 24 predicted proteins | sample DeeMarSWOR136_30_FD_187465 | JGI IMG/M metagenome (GOLD analysis project Ga0209427, IMG submission 187465) | Marine sediment microbial communities from White Oak River estuary, North Carolina - WOR-1-36_30 (SPAdes) (version 2) | ecosystem: Environmental > Aquatic > Marine > Intertidal zone >...
CCTTCGCGCGGATGCCCTGCGGCCTGCTGCGGGGAGGAAGCGAAAGGCGACCGCGCCGAAGCCTTGGCGAAGGCGGGGCCTACGCTACGGCGCAGTTCCGCTTGGTTTCGGCAAATATGCCCCGCGCCTTGGCGCGGGGTGCTTCACTTCTCTACTGACTGTAGATAGCAATGGCTTGTATGGGAAGACGTCATCTTTGCTCCGCACGGGCTGTAAATTTCTCCAGTTGTTTTTCGTAATAGCCTCTATTCTGCGGCGCAAGGGATATGGCCTCCTGAATGGTCTCTACGGCCTCCTGGTTCATCCCATTGGCATAATAGGCCTCTGCGAGGGTATCCAGAATAAAGGCTTCCCTTTTCAGATCCGCGGCTTTTTTGGCGAGTATAAGCGAACGCTCTCTATCTCTTAAGGTCTCATCGGCCGCGGTGACCAAGATCCATGCCAGGTTGTTCAGTGCCACAGCTTGTGAATGATCAAGGAAAATGACCTTCTCATAGGTCTCAATGGCTTCATCCAGTTTGCCCATTTCATGATAGGCTCCAGCCAGAGCCAAAAGAAACTGTACGTTGTTCGGATCCTTAACGAGTTGCTTTTTTAACGAAGTGCTTATTACCCTATGGCCCAGGCCTTGCTTTACAGAACTGAAATTCAGAAAAAAGCCAAAACTGGCCATAAGAACCAAGTAGACCAGAAAAGAAGTGGCCACAAATCGGTGGTGTCTTTTTGCGAGTCCAGGTTCGCTCAATGTGCGCCAGAGATAATCTACCCGTTCCTTAATGCTAAAATGATGCCAACTAGGAAGTTCCCTACTCTTTCCGCTAAGGAGCGCAATCTTCTCGAGGGAGCTAATGGTGGGTCGGGGACTGCCCATGGTGGTTGCGGAGTACAGATCCGCCTGACGTTCAAAGTTCCTCATAAAGAATCCAACCACGAGGCGGAAGTAGACAAGCACGATGGCCAAAACAGAGAGCCCGTAAATCACAAGGAATGTATGACCTGAGAGTGTCTTGGAAAATCTAATAAGAAGGTATTCTAGTAAGAGAATGTAAAGCCCGGGATCCTCAAGATTGAACAACCCCAGGACCAAGACCATAAATCCGAGGAAGAAGAAGATGTAAAGTAGGAGATGACGATACTTGGCGTGCCCCATTTCATGGGCCACCACAGCCTTCAGTTCTTCCAGGGAGAGGACCTCCATGAGCGCGTCCGTGATGAGTATGTAGCGAAATCTCGGGATAATACCCATAATGCCGGCTGTCATCATCTTGCCTTCAAAAATGGGCCATCGCATAAGCTCACGATATTTCAAGCCCTTTTCGTGTAAAAAGCGCTTTACTTCCCTCACCTTTTCCGAAGGTCTAAAGGGACGGCATCCCCACCAATACTGGATAAGTTGTGGTAAAAAGATCATGAGGACAGTGATGAGAATGGCAAAAAACAGAAACTGTCCCTTCGGTTTATTCAGGAAACTCTCGGGTCCCCCCCAAGGGGTGAAGGTCATGAGATCATGTGAAATGGCAAGTACCAGCCATGGAAAGAGAATGGGAATGTTCAGTCTAAAATTGGAGGTGATAAACGACTTTCTCTGAACCTCTGTGCGAAATGCCACTCTGTATAGGGGGTAAGAAAAATACCAAATTGTGCCCAGATAGACAAAAAAGAGGGCGAGGGCGATTACGCCCTGTAAGACCGCAAAATACTTCAATCCCGGAACAACCTGAATCCAGGATCTAAGGTAAAAGACGTTGACGTCTAAGGCGAATATACATATGGCGAGGATGGAGAGCCGAAAGGTTAGCCCCTGATATTCTCGCACCAAACGGCCATGTCCTTCGGCCTCTTTATCGAAACGAACAAGGACCCGTTGAAAAACCCATCGGCTATACCCTGCAAAGGCCAGCCAGGTCATGAAAAGCATGGCGAGCGTGAAGTATAAGGAGTTCTCTGCGGGCTTGCTGGGGTAGGCGAAGTAGTAGATAAAGAGGACAATAATGAAATAGATAATATTGTTGAACATAACAAACTGGCCCACCTACTCCATACCCTGAATGGCTTACCTGGCAGGCACTGCGCCGCCTTTTATAAATTCTAATTTGCCCTCTCCTGGGGCTAGTGAGGGATTGCCCTGAAGAACAATGGCCACACCGTATCGGTCCTCAAGATCAGCCAACTCTCTCCTCTTTCGATTCTGGAGGTAGGCGGCAACCTCCATGGGAAGGGCCCCTTTCACTTCCGTTATGCCCCCCTTCCAAACGCCCATCCAGATGCGACGCAAAAGGGAAACAGAGGCCGACTCCACAGACATAATGCTCCCTCTGCCCTGACAATAGCGACAGGTTTGATAACTCCTTGATTCGATGGACGGCCTCAGTCTCTCTCTGGAGAGTTCCAGGAGTCCAAATTTAGAGATATGGGATGTATCCGTCTTGGCCCGGTCTTTTCTGAGCTCTTCTCGAAGAACCTTCTCCACCTCCCTGACATGTTTGCGGTCCCTCATATCAATGAAGTCAATAACCACCAACCCCCCCATGTCCCTCAACCGGAGCTGTCTGGCGATCTCCCCTGCGGCCTCCAGATTGTTCTTATAGGCCATACTTTCAATATTCTTTCCCACTTTCGTGCGGCCGGAATTCACGTCAATGGAGATCAGTGCCTCTGTGGCATCTATGACAATGTAACCCCCTGAACCCAATTGAACCTTGTTGCTGTAAATGCTCTCAATCTGCGTCTCGATCTGGTGCTGGTCAAAAATAGGCCGATTGCCCCTGAAGTACCTAACTCGACCTTTTTGCCTGGGGGATATGATCTTCATATATTCCTTGATCCGGTCGTGGGTTTCCTTGTCATCCACGAGGATCTCGGAAACATCACTATTGTAGTAATCTCTCAGGGTACGGAGACATATATCCTGCTCTTTGTGAATCACAGAAAGGGTGGGAGATTTTTTTGCCCTTTTCTTGATGTCCGTCCAAATCCTCAGGAGCCGGTTGAGATCCCGGGAGAGCTCCTTCTTGCTTTGGCCTGCGGCAACCGTCCTAACGATATATCCGATCTCTTCAGGCCGCTTCAGTCGCCCCATAATGGACTTCAGTCTTTGTCTCTCCTTATCATCCTCTATCTTTCTCGATACACCATTAACGGTCCGGCCGACGGTCAAGACAAGATATCTCCCCGCCAATGAGAGATAGGTGGTGAGATGGGCTCCTTTGCGCCCGGGCATCTCTTTTGTCACCTGGACGAGGAGCTCCTGCCCCTTTTTGACCAGATTCCCAATGGGCGGGATACCCTTATCTTTCGGATCTCGGCGTGTTGTCTGGTAGTATTCGGGATGTATTTCGTCGGCAGGCAGCAGACCGTTCTTTTCGGATCCGAAATTGACGAAACAGGCTTGGAGCCGCGGCTCTATCCGCTCCACGATTCCTTTGTAGATGTTTCCCCTGATTTCCTCGGCGGTGGATGTTTCGATATGAAATCCATCCAGCATGCCGTCCTTGATGAAGGCTACCCTGTACTCTTCAGGCTCCAGGGCATTGATAAGCATCTTTGTTGTCATGCGTGATTTAGCTCTGCCCTTCCGTTGCGTTCGTAATGTTGCTTTGCCTGATACATGAAGGTCCTAATGGCCGCCTCCCTACCGGGTTGAAAGGTATCATCATAAGGCGTATCCAGATAGGGGACCTTCATGCGGTTCATGATGGGCCTGACTATGGCCGAAGTGGCGGTGCCCGGCATGCACGTGAAGGGATAGACGTTTACCACGCCGTTATATCCCTCATGCACATACTGCACGATACCTGGGATGCTCAAGCAGGTCTCTGTTCCCACTTCAAAGGAATAGAGATCCTCCTCATTGACCACCTTTTCCAACTGGCCTATCCTGTGATCACCAGCCAGGTCAATGACTTGCCTCGCCCTTTTATAGATCTGTTCCTGCTTTCTCTGCTGAAATCGAAGCTCTATTTCATGACTCAACATCTTCTTTAGATACCTCATAGCCTCGCCCAGACGAAACTGCTTCAGGCTCAGCTTTAGTCCTTTTCTGGCCTCCCTTACCCTATCATAGGTGGTGTAATTAAACCATTCCGCAATAGATGCATTGACCACCTCAGCACCATACTTTTCCAGCGTGCGAATGACGTCCTGGTTCGATTGGACATGGCTTCTCAGGTAAATCTCACCCACAATACCAATGAGGGGTTTGCGAGGAATGGTCGGGTCCATAAGGGCTTTTCCCTGCTTAATGATCTCTTCCAGCTTATCAAGTATTTTCTCTAAGTCCTTCTTGGCCCCGTATGCTTCAAAGCACTCAGCCATCTCATGCATGGACCTCTCTATGAATTCATCAGCCATACCTCGCTCTTTTTCATAAGGCCTTACTCTCCACAAAAGCCTGTCTAAGACATCAGCCACGACAATAGCGAAGTAGCCAACCATCCGCACATCCGTCTTCTGCTCCTCTTCAATCATCCCATCTAGAGCATATGCACTAAATGCATTGGGTGAACCGAAATTCACGGCCCTCAGTTCGGGAAAGGAATCTAAAATGATCCTCTGGTACTTATCGTACATCCCGAAACGACATGGTCCTTCTGAGGTGGGCATGAGGATGGTGTAATTCTCAGGATGAAAATCATCCCCGAGCCTATCCTTTTCTTTGTTCAAGAAATAAAGGATGTCGCCTGTGGTCACCTGACACGGATAACACTCTTTACCGGAAGTAAACTCTTTTCCAAGATCCATACCCTTGTAAGTATCGAGGACCCTTGCATCAATCCCAAAGCTTCTGAGGGCTCCAGCAACAAGGTGGTTTGCCCTCCTAGCCATCTCTGGCAGGAGAAGAATCTTGTCCCTGCCATTAAATTGCCCCGCACCTTCGGAAAGGGAGCTGAATATCTGGTTGCCGTATTTCTTCATTTCCATCCAACTTACCTCCAGTTGGCTTCACGACGAAAGACTGGACGAAAAAGCCTGACCTCATTCTCCTCAACTTCGATCGGTCGTAAGGGATTCAGCACGCTCGGGGGAGATGGGCGAGGACGGATAAACATGGGGTCTATCCGCAGGATACTCTCCCATATCTGAATCTGGTTTCTGCATTGTATTCTCTATGACATTCTTGTACGCTTCGAGCCTTGTCATCACCCCAGCAACGGCACTGTGCTCATCTAGTTCAAGGATGAGATAGGGTTTATCTCCCATGAGGTGCTTGTAAAAATGTTCAATAAAGGAGTCGGCTCCACAGCTGAAATTGGTGATATGAAGACCAAAATAGTTGGGGCGAGTCTTTATAAACCGCGCCGTCCTCAGTATCTGGGCCCCCAGTCCCCAGTACATGGAGGGGAAATCTGAGAGGTCCACGTCAGTCACATCTATGAAATCCATGGGCACGGCATCCACACCGATTTTGGCCATGTTCTGACCCAACCTCAAATTCAGCCTCTCATCGTAGAGGTTATAAGGCCGCCCCGTCACCAGGACCAAGGGCGCGTCGGAGGGATGGGCCTCCATGATCTCCTTCCCCATCGCATACATTTCCTCAACGAACACATTCTGTCTTTCCAGGGCATATTCCAAAGCCCTCTCAATTTCTGATCGGCTCTTGCCCAGCTTCTTTGAAAGCTGCTCGCTCAACTCCACAGCCAGCGTGGAGGTGTCATATTTCAGGTGAATGATAGGGCTCAGTATGGAGGCCTTGTTCAGGTCAAGGGCCACACGAACCATATACTGGTTGGACGATACGAGGGGACAATAAAAACCCCTTTCATGTTCTTTCGGTGTTGGCATATTGATCATGCTGGGCAGAAAAAGATATCTCGTTTTTCCCACAAGCGCCTTCACATGACCGTGGGATACTTTGATGGGGTAGCACGTCTCTGAGGTCATGGCCTCGATGCCAGCACTTGAGATCTGACTGTTGGTAGGCGGCGTAAAGACGACTCTATATCCCAGTCTATCAAAGAAATGGGCCCACAGTACGCCGGTCTGCAGAGAGTAAAGGCTTCTCTGCATTCCCATGGTGGGCCGTCCGTCCACCTCCAATATGGGTTCTCCCTTCAATTCTTCATACGCACCGTCCATGTGGGACTGCCAGATCTTCTCTCTCAGGAGAAAATAGTTTTCCTTCTTTTTGCCCTTGCTCCTGATCAAATCATAGCGGCCGCACTCGCCTCCCCATATGCTCTTTCGACCATCAAAGTCATAGATCTTCAGCTTGCACTGGTTATGGCAACTGGCATCTGCACGGCAGACCTTCTCGGTGTAATCCATCTTATCATTTATGGCACTGTCCAGTCCCCTGAAGGTGCTCGTCGTCGTATTTTCCAGCTCCATCTTCTCCTGAAGGCTAATGGCTGCGCCAAAGGCACCGAGCACCTCCCTGTGCTTGGGCACGACAAGTCCCCGGCCCAAAACATTCTCGAAGGCGGCCACTACCGCCTTGTTCAGAGAAGGCCCGCCCAAGAACATCACCCGCTGTCCTGTCTTCCTTTTCCCGACAACGCGGTTGAGGTAGTTATACACAATGGCATAGCATAGACCCGCAATAAGATCGTCCCTTGGTAGTCCTTTCTGAAGATAAGAGACAAGGTCTGACTCCATAAAGACCGTGCATCGCTCTGCCAGTTTAACCGGGGTATCTGAGGAGAGTGCAATCTCCTGAAACTCCCCCACAATGTTGATCCCGTACTTATTGGCCAGCTCATGGAGAAAACTCCCCGTACCCGCAGCACAGACCTTGTTCATGTCAAAATCAAGTGGGTAGGCATTTGCGATATAGATATATTTTGAGTCCTGCCCTCCAATCTCGAAGATGGTATCAATGCTGGAGTCGATCTCCACGGCGCCTCTGGCGTGGGCTGTGATCTCATCAATAATAAGGTCCGCATTGAGAAAATCTCCTACCACGTTCCTTCCTGAACCCGTAGTGGCTGTAGCGATGATCTCCACCTTGTCACCTAATTCATCCCGGATGATCCTCAGAAGCCCCTGCGTAACCTCTATCGGTTTTCCCTGGGTGTGCACATAACTCTTGTGGATGATCTCACGATTTTCATCGATCAAGGCATATTTAGTCGTGGTGGAACCTATGTCGATGCCAAGATAGACGCGTTCTTTCTTTATAAAGGACCGCTTTCGCACTTCGTTGTCCTCTGGAAAATGGGTCTCCTTCAGTTCCAGCTTGGGGGCAACGGGAAACTCAGAGGTCTCCTTCCCCCTAATAAATTCTGACGCCTCAAGGTGTAGATTATTCTCCAAGCCCAGATCAAGGGCATGAAGTGCTACGCCCAGGGCCCCCACCGAGGCGTTGTGCCCCGGTACAATCAGCTCAGGGAAGTAGTCCTTGAAGGCTCGCACTTGGAGCTCGTTCATGGAAAGTCCGCCAATGAAAAGGATGGGATTTTCAAGGACACGATTGCAGACAATGGTGCTCATGTAGTTCCTTGCATTTCCCAAATGCAATCCATAGATTATGTCTTCAAGCTTCTCCCCTTTGTTCTGAAGGTGGATCATATCTGACTTGGTAAAAACAGTGCAGCGGCAAGCCACATTGGAAGGCTTTTCACTCTTGAGCCCCAGTTTGATGAAATCCTCCAAAATGCTATCCGTCTGGTTCTGGGAGATATCCACCTTCTCCGAATAGATGGCCGTGGCCAAGCGCTGGGCCTGCTGGTCTATGAATGAGCCCGTACCCGATGCACACGGCCCGTTTGTGTTGAAATATTCCAGTTCCCAGCTCACCCCGTCATGGCTCACCTGAAAGAGGGCAATATCCTGACCCCCCATGCTGATGATACTCTTTACATCCGGCCTCACCCATAAAGATCCTAGCACCTCGCTGATGGTTTCGAACTCATAGAAGCCGCCCACCCTCTCGCTGATCTTCTGTCCATGGTTCCCCGTAAATGCGACGGCCTTAATTTTTTCTTGACCAAACCGTTGATACAGTTCCTGGAAAAGCTCCAGGACCTCCTCCTCTACCTTGCCCAGATGACGCTTGTAGGGCGACTCGTAGACGATTTCCTTTTTCTGGTCAATGACTATACAATTTAGGCTCACAGATCCTGCATCAATACCCACATAATAACCGTTGGAATCCTTCACATTCATCTCCCTCTCCATAACGAACCTCTACCATTTGCTGCGCTTGAGATCTCGTGCCAAACAAGTGCGATATGCCAGTCTTGCATCAACCTGGCATGTAGTATACTTCTCCCAAATGTTCCTCCTGACGAAGGGCCCCCTTGATCTTGAGTCCCTTTACAACTCCCTCCACCTCCTCTAAAGGCATGTTAAATAGGGTTGCTATATCCAAGGCCCTCACTGGCCTTCTTTTGGCCATCTCCAAAATGCTCTCCACCATGGAGTCATACTGCCCCCCTCTTCTTCTGATTTGTGCCTCGGCAATGACCTCCGACTTTTCGCCAAAAAAGTCTCTTATCTCTTTCAGTCTTTGTATGTCAAGGGATATGGCACTTTTATGCGATGGCGGGCGCACAACTGTATTTAATTGGATCTTGTCCGGAGCGATCACCTCAATGAGCCCCTTAAGTCCTTCCAGCTCTTTCTCGCTGTCATTGATTTGGGCAAGTAGAAACACCTCTAAAAAAATTTGGCCATCATACATTTGGCGCAAACGTTTTAATCCATCAACGATACGTCTCAAGCTAAGTTGTGGGTGCGGCCTATGTATGGTTTTGAAGGTTTCCTCAAAAGCTGTCGTTAACGTGGGCATGATGATATCTGCACCAGAAACACGACGTCTAACAACCTCTTGCCAGAAAAGGGCTCCGTTGGTCAAAATGGCTATTTTTGTGTCTGTTATTGTTTTGATGGAGGCGATAACCTGGTCTATTTCCGAAAAGAGCGTGGGTTCACCGGATCCGGAGAGGGTAACGGCATCGGGGGTTAATATCTTAAGCCGTTTCTTTAATTCATCGAGGACCTTGCGTTGGGACACATAGGCCTTGGTTTGAACAGTTTTCTGCGTCGTCCTGCCCACCTGACAGTACAGACAATCATAGGTGCAGGTTTTCGCTGGTATCAGGTCAACACCCAGGGAGAGGCCCAGTCGCCTCGATGGGACCGGGCCGAAAACATAAGTCATACCAAGTAGCCTTCGCGATGAGTCATGGGTCATTAATCACTTGAAGTTCGTCATTACCAACCGATGATTGCCTCATGCAGGTGCCAACAGACAGATCACCCTCGTTAAACTAGATTAAAGAAGTATAATTTATAAAAATAAACATAAATGACCAAAATGCCAACAGTTCTTTTTTGATTATTCTTTGTGAGGTCAACTTATTTGCTTGCGTATCTCTCTTCAACTTCAGGCACTTTGGATAACTTTAGATCACTTTAGATGCTTCAGACCCTTTTAGCCCCACCTGCCATAGCCATTAGGGGTTTGTGCCCTTGTTTCCTCACATTTCACTATAAATCGGAGCTAGCACCCCGTACAATGAGGCATTGGCGGGCAGGTTACTTTAGGCACTTCAGTGTGCCTCATCCCAATTCCTTCCCACCTTTACATCCACTTTAAGCGGCACGTCAAGGGCATGGACCCCTTCCATCTCCTCCCTAACCATGGAGCGAATGAGATCAAGCTCGTCCTCTCTCACCTCGAAAAGAAGCTCATCATGGACTTGGAGAATCATTTTTGTCCTTAGATTTTCCCTTTCTAATCTATTATGAATATTAATCATCGCCTTCTTGATCAGATCCGCTGCTGTCCCCTGGATAGGTGTATTGATGGCCATGCGCTCGGCCTCTGCTCTGAACCTCTGTTTGCTGTGATTAATCTCGGGCAGGTACCTCCGCCTGTTGAAAAGGGTCGTCACATACCCCTTTTCCCGGGCCAGCCCGATAACCTGCTCCCTGTACTTCGTCACCCCTTGGTATCGGTTGTAATAGGCCTCGATATAGTCTTTAGCCGTTTTATTATCTATGCCCAGTTCCTCGGCCAACCTTTGGGGACCCATGCCGTAAATGATGCCAAAGTTGATGGCCTTTGCGATCCGTCTCATGTCCGAGGTCACCGCCTCTTTTGCCACGTCTAAAATCTCTGAAGCTGTCCGGACATGAATATCCTCCTCATTTTTGAAGGCCTCCGCAAAGGATGGATCTCCTGAATAGTGGGCAAACACGCGCAGTTCCACCTGACTGTAGTCAGCTGAAAGCAGATAGTGCCCCTTGTCTGCCACAAAACCTTTTCGAATCTCCCTTCCTTCTTCCCCCTTTACAGGGATGTTCTGAAGGTTTGGATCGCTGCTGCTCAAACGACCTGTCGCCGTAACCGTTTGGTTGAAGGAGGTGTGGATTCTACCGGTTGAGGGATTGACCATCTTTACCAAAGCGTCCAGGTAAGTGGATTTCAATTTGCTCAACGTCCTGTATCTGAGTAGAAGTTTGGGGGCCTTATGGGGAAGGGCCGAGAGCTTCTTTAGAACCCTTACATCCGTGGAGTAGCTCTTGGTCTTGGTCGTTTTTTTCTGGACAGGAAGCTGAAGTTTTTCAAAGAGTACATAGCTCAGCTGCTGCGGGGAATTGATGTTGAACTTCATACCCGCCTCTTCGAAAATCTCTTCTTCTATCTGCTTTATCTGTTCAGCAAAACGGTCCGACATTTCATGGAAAACCGGGATATGAATTCTGATGCCGGCAAATTCCATATCCATGAGGACCGGCACCAGTCTCATTTCCACGTCATAAAAGAGATCCTGATTCCGATCCGACTCAAGGGCTTTTTGCAGGACAGACATCAACTGCAAAGTAACATCCGCATCTTCACAGGCATACGCTTTCGCCCCATGCACTTCAATCTCTGAGAAGTTCTTCTTTTTCTTGCCCTTTCCCACAAGCTCCTCATAAGAGAGCATTTTGTGGTTCAGGTAATGTTGGGCAAGATAGCTGAGATTATGTTGCCTCTGGCTCGGATTGATCACATAAGAAGCGATCATGGTATCAAAGCGAATACCCTGGAGCTCCACATCATGGCACCTGAACACGAGTGCATCATATTTTATGTTCTGTCCAATCTTGGCTATTTTATCTTCTTCCAATACATCCTTCAGTATCTTTAGGGTCTTTGAGCGATCCAGTTGCTCAGGTGCTCCTGCATAAGAATGGGCCATAGGTAAATAGTATGCCTCGTTTTCTTCGCACGAAAAGGATATCCCCACAAGCTCTGCTTGGAGGGGATCTTGACTGGTGGTTTCCGTGTCGATGGAGACCATACCTTTTTGCCGGATTTTCTCTATCAAGGACAAAAGGTCCTCTTTTGACAGACAAAGGCGGTAATCTTTTTTTGCATTCTCCTCACGTACCGCGAATTGCTCCCAGAGCGACTTGAATTCAAGTTCCCGAAATATTTTAGAGAGTTCTCGGTTCTTGGGCGCTTTGACCCTCAGATCTTCGATGTCCTCATCAATGGGTGTGTGCTGATCTATGGTCACCAGTCTCTTGCTCAGGACAGCCTCCTCTTGAGACTTTTCAAGATTTTCCTTCAACCTCTTCTTCTTAATCTCTTCGAGACCTTCGAAGACTCCCTCTAGAGAACCAAAATCCTTGATCAGGCCTAAAGCGGTTTTTTCCCCCACGCCAGGCACGCCAGGGATGTTATCAACGCTGTCTCCAGAGAGGCCCATAAGATCGATGAACTGAGGGGGCTCCAGGCCATATTCCTTTGTAAAGGTCTCGTAATCCGTATATTTGTCCTTCATCGTGTCCAGCAGAGATATTCTCGGGGATATGAGTTGTCTGAAATCCTTGTCCCCCGTCACTATTAGAACCAGCAGGTCCCTCTCCTCAGCCATTCTCGCCAGTGTGCCAATAACATCATCAGCCTCATAGCCCTCTTTTTCTATGGTTTTTATACCCAAGCCCTTCAAGATGGCCTGGATGTAAGGGAGTTGTAGGGCAAGATCCTCAGGCATAGGTGGCCTCGTCGCCTTATAATCCTTATAGATTTCATGTCTGAAAGTGGGTCCTTTGGCATCCAATACAACGGCAAGGTATTTCGGTTTTTTCCCCTCCATAAGTTTCAGGATCATTCTCGTAAACCCGAATGTGGCGTTTGTGGGAAGGCCTTTTGAATTGGAGAGATTTCTGATGGCATGATAGGCTCTATGGATATAGGAACTTCCGTCTACCAGGTAAACAATTTCTCTCTCTTGGTCCATAGAATATCATTCCCGCATGACTGGTATATGCACACAAAAACAGAGGGAAAAAATAGGCAGGTTCTACGACATGGCTTTTACCCTAATCGAGTCACAACTCGATCAGGCGTTATCTGTTAAATCGAATAACGGATAAAAAATCACAAGTGAAGTTACCCGCCCTAAAGGCCTGGGCTTCACCCGCAAGTTCGCTCAGGCGGGGATTTTGGCGAAACCCCTAAGTCTCTCTATCCTGCGATTCTTCGGGTGGAGACTCTTCATAAAACCTATCGATCTGCCCCTCCCTCAAAAAGTCCGCCAGATCTTGACCGGCAAAATCGAAACGCAATTTAGGCAGCGGTGGCGCCTTCCATCTCGGCCTGATTTCTTCCGTTCGCTGCTTCTTGTTTTTCGGGGATTCTTTTCCAATGGCCACAGGGCAGGTCCCGGATGCAAAAGCGATCCTTTCCCCATCCACATTGTATAGAATCTCATCAAGCCACCAACCCAGGTGATGGCCATTGATCCCGTAAACATGCTCTCCTTCATAAATGTAGGCTACAGGAGATCCATCCCACATGTATATGGTCGAATTGTAATCATCAGCAATATAGGCAACGGGATTTCCCTTTTTGTCAAATAGGGTCTTATCAGCCATAGAAGCCACCTAGTAGTCTGTCATTGGTCATTGACGTAAATGTAAAATGATAAATGATCGATGATAGATGGTAAATGTCAGTGGGTTTACCTGGCATAATCCACCGCCCTGATTTCCCGTATGACGGTCACTTTGATTTGACCTGGATAGGTCAACTCATTCTCTATCTTTTGGGCTATGTCCTTAGAAAGGACAAAGGCCTGATCATCATTAACTGCATCCCCTTCCACCATGATCCTAATCTCCCGGCCTGCCTGAATCGCATAGGATTTACTCACCCCATTGAAAGAGTTTGCGATCTTTTCCAAGTCCTCCAGTCTTTTCACATAAGACTCGAGCATTTCTTGACGTGCGCCTGGTCTCGCACCTGACAAAGTGTCCGCGGCCTGGACCAGAATAGCCAGAACGGATTCGGGGGGTATTTCCTCATGATGCGCAGCAATGGCATGAACCACCTCGTCTGACTCCCCAAACCTCTTTGCCAAATCAGCGCCGATCTGCGCGTGGGGACCCTCCACTTCGTGATCCACCGCCTTACCGATATCATGAAGCAGTCCTGCCCTCTTTGCCCGTTTTATGTTTAATCCAAGTTCAGAGGCCATTACGCCGCAGATAAAGGCCACCTCTCTTGAATGCTGTAGTACATTCTGTGCGTAACTGGAGCGGTATTTCAATCGGCCTAGTAGTTTGACGAGCTCTGGATTGATCCCGTGTACCCCCACATCAAAGGTGGTTTGTTCACCCGCCTCTTTGATGCTCATCTCAATTTCTCCGATGACCTTTTCCACGATCTCTTCGATCCGCGCTGGATGAATCCTTCCATCGTCAATGAGTCTCTGCAGAGAAATTTTTGCCACTTCACGTCGGACCGGATTAAAACCGGACAATATCACCGCTTCTGGCGTATCATCTATGATAAGATCCACGCCCGTTGCAGCTTCAATGGCCCGAATGTTGCGACCTTCCCTTCCAATGATCCGGCCTTTCATCTCTTCGTTGGGTAAATTGACCACGGAAACCGTCTTTTCAGCCACATACTCACCCGCATATCTCTTGATAGCTAGTGCCAGGACCTCCTGGGACTTCCGTTTGGCCATCTCTTTTGCGTCGTTTTCAATCTTGCGTATGAGCTTTGCAGAATCATGCTTGGCTTCAGATTCCATGGATCTAATGAGTAATTCCTTTGCCTCCCTGCTCGAGATACCCGCCAATCGCTCCAATTGATGACGCTGCTCAGCGATGAGTCGCTCGTATTCAGTTTGATTTCTCCTCAGGGCCTCTTCAATGCCCGCAGTATCCTTTTCTCTCTTGGCAATAGCCTTCTCTCTCTGCTCATATTGCTCAATCTTTTTGTCTAGATTCTCTTCTTTGTGAAACAGCCGTTTTTCTAATGCCAGCAGTTGTTCTTTCTTTTCCTTAGTTTCCTTTTCGAAATCCAGCTTCATCTGATAAAGGCTATCTTTCGCCCGGAGCATGGCCTCTTTTTTGATGGTTTTGGCCGTTCTGTGGGCCTCGTTGATTGTCTTCTCTTTGTATTTCTTTGCGGAGTCCACCTCGCCCTTTGCCATCTTTTTGAGCACCCAAAACCCAATAATCGCACCTAAAATGGCTCCAGCCGCTATGGCAACTATCATTTGAACGGTTATCATATTTGCTATCATATTAAGTCACCTTTCTCATGGTGTTGATGCGGAAACGGTCAGTTGATGATTTGTTAGAGATCTCAATGCCTATCCACGGATTCCTCAAAGGCAACTGAAGATCACGCCTGTGCATTCCGAATTCAGCACATTTGACGCGCTGGAGGTGCAAAAAAACCTATTGCTGTTTTGAGACGACCTGCCCATTTTCCAGGTGTTGGGAGTAGAGAGGTAAGATTCGTTGAGGGACTAATGCTGTCTAAGGTTGGAGACAATTAAGAAGAGGGGCCAATATCTCCGATATGGTCCCGAAAATATAGCTTAAATATGGTATTATTGAAGCACTCCAGCATGGTATGTTTGGTTTTAAACGATTTAATTTATCCTTATAAGCTATATGATATGTCTTTCACCTTGGTGCGATTAGTCCTCGTTATACCTGGAAAAATAGCTGAATCCCAGTCCAAGCAGTCCGTATGTCCTAATTCTGCATGGTTGTCATAGAATTTACCACCGTACCACGAGGTGGCGGAGCGAATGTTTACCCCATCACGGAATCAATATTATGGATTAATAATTCTGTCCGCTGCCGTAAGCGGGCTAACAGGTCATCCCTTTCTTTCAAGAGATTAAAATACTCGCTAGCAATATTCAGGGCAGCCAATATGGCCGTTTTTTTCTCGGATAGCCCTTCCGTATTATCCTGCACTTCTCTTAATTTCTCATTGACGTATTCGGCTATCCTCTGAACCTGTTCCTGATCCTCCTCACTGCTAACGAGATACTCGCGATCAAGGATTCTGACTTTTACAGGCTGCACCGATTTTCTCTCCCTGGCACTAGATATCCGCTTGTTCGATTCTCTCCAACAGGGTGACCACCCTCTGTTTGACCTTGCCCCTGGCCTCCTTCAATTGTTCCAATTGGTGCGTAAGGTCTGTGAGCTTTCCCTCTTGAATGTGTAACTTTTCGGCCAGTGATTCGTTCTCCTTCTTCAGGGAGGCGATGTACTGTATAAGTGAATCGACCTTTTCTTCTAGTCGCTGGAACTGATCCATGTCGTCGGCTGCTTCCATGGCACCCCCAACTTAGACCCTTAAAACTCCATAAATTTCAATACGTTAAAACGATATAGAAATCCTAAGTTCGTCATTTTATATTCTGGGACCAAAAAAAGCAATAAAAAAGGCCCCGAAGTTCGTCAAACGAAACTCGGGACCTTTGATCGAGTTAACCAAAGCTATTTCAATGGCTTACTGGTGCTTTTCAGCCACCTTGAGTCGGGCAATCGCCCTTTTCAGGGCATTCTCTGCCCTTAAGAAATCTATGTCTTGTGTCCCTCTCTCCTTGGCCAGCCTCTCTTTGGCCCTTTCCAACGCCTTCCTTGCCCTGTCCAGATCAATATCGCCCGCCTTTTCCGCTGCTTCAACCAACACTGAGACTTTGTCGTTGGAGACCTCTGCAAAACCGGTCGTAACAGCCATGGACGCTTTTTCGGTGCCGGCGGTATATCGAAGTTCTCCGGGAACAATACCTGACAGAAAGAGCACATGCCCGGGCAGGACACCAAATTCCCCTTCACTGCCTGGCGCAACCACCATGTCCACTTCTTGACTCACCAGGACCCTTTCGGGTGTTACAATTTCTAGAAATAACTTTCCCATGCCCTCACCTCTACTTGCTGGCAGCAGCCATCTGCTCGGCCTTCTCCTGGGCCCCTTCTATATTGCCAACCATATAGAAAGCCGCCTCTGGCAGGTCATCATGTTTGCCCTCAATGATTTCCCTAAAACCCTTGACGGTTTCTGCGACCGGCACATACACGCCGGGTCTTCCCGTAAAGGCCTCTGCCACATGGAACGGCTGGGAGAGGAACCTCTGAATTCTCCTTGCCCTGGCCACGGTCAATTTATCCTCGTCAGAGAGTTCATCCATGCCCAGGATAGCGATGATGTCCTGAAGATCCTTGTATTTTTGCAGAATCTGTTGGGTCTGCCTTGCCGTTTGATAGTGATCCTCACCCAGATAATTGGGATCCAGAATACGCGAGGTGGAATCCAGTGGATCCACGGCTGGATAGATGCCCAGTTCGGTCAGGGGCCTTGAGAGGACCACCGTACCGTCCAGATGGGCAAAAGTGGTGGCCGGAGCCGGGTCTGTCAGGTCATCCGCGGGCACATAGACACATTGCACAGAGGTAATGGACCCCTTCGTGGTGGAGGTGATCCGTTCTTGAAGTTCACCCAGATCCGTACCTAGCGTGGGTTGGTACCCCACGGCAGAGGGAATCCGTCCAAGCAGAGCTGAAACCTCTGACCCCGCCTGAGTGAATCGGAATATATTATCGATAAAGAGGAGCACATCCTGACCCCTTTCATCACGGTAGTATTCAGCCGCAGTCAGGGCTGAAAGCGCCACCCTCGCCCTGGCCCCGGGCGGCTCCGTCATTTGGCCGTAGATCAAGGCTGCCTTTGGAAGGACACCGGATTCCTTCATCTCGAGATAGAGGTCGTTTCCCTCCCTGGTCCTCTCTCCAACGCCCGCAAAAACGCTGATACCGCCATGCTCCATGGCAATATTATGGATCATCTCCATCATGACCACGGTCTTGCCCACACCGGCGCCTCCGAACATCCCCATCTTGCCGCCGCGGGGAAAGGGTACCAGGAGGTCAATGACCTTTACCCCGGTCTCAAGCACCTTGACGGAAGTATCCTGTTCCACGAATTCCGGGGCGTGACGGTGGATGGGGAGAAATTCGCTGGCTTCGACCGGACCCAGGCCATCAACCGGCCTTCCAACCACATTCAAAACCCGGCCCAGGGTGGGATCTCCAGCAGGCATGAGGATCGGTTGACCGGTATTCTTGACCCTCATTCCCCTCACAAGGCCGTCTGTCACATCCATGGCAATGCATCGGACCATGTTGTCGCCCAGATGCTGAGCAACCTCCACAACAAGATTATCCTCCGTATCATCGATGGCGGGATTGGTTATATTCAGTGCAGTAAAGATCGCTGGAAGTTCCCCTTCCGGGAATTCAACGTCCACCACAGGACCCATGACCTGAAGTAATTTGCCCTCATTCATAATTCAATCAAGACCTCCTCTTAAAAATCAGGAAAATTGTTTATCTTTATCCCTTATGCTCCTCTGATGGCCTCGGCGCCGCCAACGATATCCATCAATTCCGAGGTGATGGCTGCCTGTCGTGCCTTATTATAGACCAGCGTGAGATTCTCGATCATCTCGCCACAGTTCTTGGTCGCATTATCCATGGCAGCCATCCGGGCGGCATGTTCACTCACTTCGTTCTGTAGAAAGGCATTATATATCTGGACACTGATGTGTTTTGGCAAGAGTTCTATGAGGAGTTCTACAGCGCTCGGTTCACACAAATACTCTGCAGCCGCTCCTTTGCTCTCTTCCTCCCCTTTAGGAGGCTCTATGGGAATCAACTTGACCAGGGTGGGCTCCTGTTTCGCCATACTGATAAACCGGGTATAGATCATGTAGACTTCATCGATCTCGTCGTTCAGATATCTTGTGGTAAAATCCCTGGTCATCTGGTTAATAAAAGACATGTCAATTTTTCCATAGATGTTTACATGACTTGCAGAAATGTTGTAGTTTCTCTTCCGGAAATAATCCCTTCCCTTTTTCCCCACCAGGGTCAAGCCATAATCTCTTCCGCTATCCTGTTGCTCCTTGACCCATTTTCCGGCCTTGTTAATGGTATTCGTATTAAAACTCCCACACAATCCCCTGTCGGCCGAAAAGTGAAGGAGCTCCACCCCGGAGACCTGTTCTTTTTTCACCAGCAGGGGGTGGATCTCAGGATCCATGCGACTTGCAAGGTTGCCCAGCACCTCAGCGAACTTACCCGCATAGGGCTCGAAGCTCTCCATCCTCCCATGGGTGCTTTTCAGCCTGGCTGCGGCCACCATATTCATGGCCCGGGTGATCTGCCGTGTTTTTTTAACGGCGCCTATTTTCCGAAGGATATCTCTTAGGGTTGCCATTTATTTCTGCTCTCCCAGACTTGGTTGAGTGGTGAAATAGTTGAGTGGTTGAGTCGTTAACAACTTAACTGTCTTTTACTGCGTAGGGGGTTGAAACACGGACTTAAACTCATCCAGGGCCTTTTTCAGTTTTTCTTCCAGTTCGTCACTTATCTGATTTTCGTCCTTGATCTCCTTTAGCAGATCTGAATATTTGCTTCCCATAAACTCGAGCATCTGTTTCTCATATTCAGCCACCGCTTCCACTGGCCATTCGTCCAGATAACCATAGGCACCCGCAAAGAGGCCCATGACCTCTTTTTCGGCAGGCACGGGCTGATACTGTGGCTGTTTCAGGATTTCCACCAACCGATAGCCCCGCTCCAGTTGCCGTTGGGTGGCCTTATCCAGATCGCTTCCGAATTGAGCAAACGCCTCCAGTTCGCGGAACTGGGCCATATCCAGCTTAAGGGTCCCTGCCACCTTTTTCATGGCCTTGGTCTGAGCCGCACCACCCACCCGGGAAACAGAGAGACCCACGTTGATAGCCGGTCGCACACCGGAAAAGAAAAGGCCTGGTTCCAGATAGACCTGTCCGTCTGTGATGGAGATCACATTGGTAGGGATGTAGGCGGAGACATCACCGGCCTGTGTTTCGATGATGGGCAGCGCCGTAAGAGACCCGCCACCCAATTCCTCGTTCATCTTGGCGGCCCGCTCCAACAGCCGAGAGTGGTTGTAAAAAATGTCTCCGGGAAAGGCCTCGCGTCCCGGCGGTCTCCTGAGCAGCAGGGAGACCTGCCTGTAGGCGGCAGCCTGTTTGGACAGATCGTCATAAATGATCAGGGCGTGTTTTCCGCTGTTTCTATAGTACTCACCGATGGAGCATCCAGAATAGGGCGCAAGGAATTGCTGTGTGGCGGGGTCACTGGCACAAGCCGAGACCACGGTCGTATAATCCATAGAACCGTGACGTTGCAAGGTATCCACCACCTGAGCCACCGTAGACTTCTTTTGCCCTATGGCCACGTAAATGCAAAAGATATCCGTCTCTTTCTGGTTGATGATGGCATCCACGCAGAGGGCCGTTTTTCCGATCTGCCGGTCTCCAATAATCAATTCGCGCTGCCCTCTGCCAATGGGTGTCATGGCATCGATGGCTTTACATCCCGTGTACATGGGTTCCTTCACAGGCTGGCGGGCAATGACACCCGGAGCCACCATCTCAATCCTGCGAAACTCAGTGGCATCAATGGGTCCTTTGCCGTCAAGGGGGTTCCCCACGGCGTCAATAACCCGACCCAGGACGGCCTCTCCCACGGGGATCTCTGCAATCCTGCCGGTCCGCTTGACCGTGTCACCCTCCTTGATTTTCGTATCATCACCCATGATGGCTACACCCACGTTGTCCTCTTCCAGATTAAGGCATAGGCCATAGATTCCTCCTGGGAACTCCAGCATCTCCATAGCCATGGCCTTTTCCACACCATAGACGCGAGCGACCCCATCACCAACGGACAAGACCGTTCCGGTCTCGCTCACCTCCACCTTTTTTTCATAGTCCTTAATCTGGCCCCTAATAACCTGACTGATTTCTTCTGCTCTTATCTCCATCGGTCCTATTCACCCCTTCTCAAAAAGATTCTTTAAGCCCCTCAAGCTGGGCCTTCACACTCCCGTCCAAAACCAGATCGCCGATTTTCACCACAATACCCCCAATGAGGTCTTTGTCTTCCCTCACTTCCGGCTTGATCTTCTTTGATATCAATCCCTCCAGCGATCTTTCAATCTTTCCTAAGGCCTCATCTTTTAAAGGCCTCGCCGTAATGATTTCGGCCCTGGCAATTCCAGAGAGCTCGTCAGTGAGCCTTGCATAATACGCTGTAATGGCCTCTATGGCCCCTATCCTGTTTTTGTCCAAGAGGAGATTCAGAAAATTCTTCACCACGCCTGAAAAATTGCTTTTGTCTAACACAACCTGCAGGACCTTCCTCCTGTCCTCCACGGCAAAGACGGGATTGCCAATGACCTGTCGAAAATCCGCATTATCCCGAAAGAACCTCTCAAAATCAGACAGCTCCTGGCCGTACTTCTCAAAGTTGCCATCTTCTTGCCCCAGACTGAACAGGGCCTTGGCATACCTCTTGGAAACCTTTGATCCAATCAATGTATCTTCCCCACCTTTTCTATGAATTCGCTGACCAAACGGTCCTGATCCTCATCCGTCATCTCTTTTGCGATGATTTCTTGGGCCTTTCCAGCGGCCAACTCCATGACCTCTTTTCTTAATCTATCCTTGGCAGATTGCATCTCTTGCTGAATAGTCAACTCAGCCTGTTCCACTATCTGTTTCGCCCTCTCATTCGCCTCAGCGATAATCCTTTCCTTTTCCGCCTGTCCTTCATTTTGGAATTGTTCAATAATTTCCTTTTTCTTGGCCTCAAAGTCCCTGAGCTTTCTCTCCAAATCTTTATATTGGGACTCTGCTTCTTCCTTCTCTTTTCTCAGATCCTCCAGCCTCTGTTTAATCTCCTCTATACGCCCCGATAGAGAGTCCTTGAGTCCGCTCTTTCTAATGGCCACAAAAAGGATGATGACCAAAAGGGCAAAATTGATGAAACGATAGAGGAGATCGCGGAGGTCTGCGCTGCGGTCCTTTCCGTGCTCTCCCCCATGAGCACCCTCCGAGCTGCTTTCGTGGACGCTCTCCTGCCCGCCTCCATGGGCGCCTTCTCCACTCGCAATCACCTCACCGGTATTCAATAAAAGACAAAGCGCGGCCATAAAAAAGATAATCAGCATGACCCTTTGAGGGCTTCTTTTCATCCTGAACATCAAATGCTCCTTCCCAATATCTTCTCTGCCAATTCCTTCGAGAATACCTTTACCTCCGCTTCCAGCGATTGGCGGGCCTGAGCTGTATCCTGGTCGATCTCTCCTTTGGCCTTGCCAATCTTTTCCTCGGCTGCAGAAATGGCCCCCTGAACCATCACTTTTTCTTCTTCAAGTCCGGCATTCTTGAGATTTTCCTTTTCTTTGAAGCCTTGGCTTCTTGCACCTGCCATGTTCTCCTGAAGGGTTTTGGCCTCCTTCTCAGACCTATTCTGAAAATCCTCAATCATATCCTGAAAGGAAATGACTTCGTCGCCTCTCCGGCCGAGTATTTTCCGAATGGGTCTATAAACGATGAGGTTTAAAATGAAGAGAAGGATGAGAAAATTGGCAATCTGGAAAAGAACCGTAATATTCGGGTATATGTCCATGGCTGCCTAAGACCTCTTTTTTACTAGGAATTTCTGTTTGGGAATCCAAATTAATGAAGTGGGGATAAGACCCTAAAATGACCTCTAATGAGAAAGACAAGGCCTTTTATCCAAAAAAAAACCTGTTGTCAAAGCTTTTCTATGAGAAAACCACCCAACTATTCCGTTCCGACCCCCTCTCGGATGACGGCCACCTTCTTCTCATCAGTCTCTTTTGCGGGTTGCATCTTGCAATTACCTTCAAAGACGACCCCTTCATCTATGATCACTGTAGGGGCCTGAATGTTTCCGAAGACCTTTCCCGGGGCATGTATCTCAATCCGATCGGAAGCCATGATATTGCCTCGAATTTCGCCACTTACAATGATATGCGAGACATGAATATCGGACGCAATCACGGCCGTCTCTCCAACAATGAGCGTCCCTTCTGTGAAAATCTCCCCTTTAAGGCGACCGTCTATTCGTACGGCGCCATTGAAGGAGAGTTTTCCCTCAAATTCCGTGTCTTCGCCCAAAAACGCGTTAATTTGATCCTTTCTTTTCATAAAAAAACCCTCCTTCTTTAAGCGCTACACCACATAACACACAGCCTTTTCCATTTCAAGAAAAATTTCACAAAGACCCCAACCGAAGCTACTTACTGAAACATAAAGCGTCTCATGCTAATGTTCATAAGTATCCCCATACCAGCCATGGTGGAGATGAGTGATGATCCCCCATAACTGAAGAGGACAAGGGGGATGCCCACCACAGGCAACAGTCCCGTGGCCATACACACATTGATGACCAGTTGCCAGAAGACAATGGCGACAACACCCACGGCCACTATAGAACCAAACCGGTCTTTAGAACTTGTGGCGATGGCAATTCCCCACAGGATGAGCAAGAGATAGAGCAATAGCAAAAATACGGCCCCAACAAAACCCCACTCCTCAGCGAGTACGGAGAAGGCGAAATCAGTGTGCTGTTCAGGTAAGAAGTGCAATCTGGTCTGCGTGCCCTTTAAGAAGCCCTTGCCCCAAAAAAGACCTGACCCAATGGCTATCTTCGACTGGTTGATATGATAACCTGCCCCAAGCGGGTCCATCTCAGGCCTAAGGAAGGTCAATATGCGCCTCTGCTGGTATGCCTTGAGGGAGAACCATATGAAAGGAGCCGCTGCAAGTGATGGTAGAGCGAGGATGAGGAGGGACTTCCAGTTCACCTTGGTAAATAGAATGATGGTAAAGGAGACCACCACGAGGACCAGGGCGGTACCCAAGTCTGGTTCCTTGACAATCAGGATACAAGGTATGGCCATGAGCAGCAAAGGCTGCCATAGATCTCTCAATCGGGCCTCGGCATCGGCCCCACGCTCACTGAAATACTTGGCCAGTGTGAGTACGATGACGATCTTGGCTATTTCTGACACCTGGAAAGAGATGCCCCCTAAACTCAACCATCTCTGGGAACCGGAGGTGACCTTACCCACCAAAAGGACCGTAACGAGCAGGGCCAGCGAAACCACATAGGCAGAATAGGCAAGCCTCTCCAAGAGGTGATAATCAAAAGTGGTCATCAAAAGCAGCACAGCAAAGCCGATGAGGAACCAGTAGATCTGTCTTGCGAATATCTGAGAGCCACCCGCATCTTTTATGGCATAAGTGGCACTGTACAGATTCACAACGCTTATGGTTGCTATCACAATGAGAAGAACAAGCAAAATCCAGTCAAAATGCTGGAGCAGACGCCTATCGAATAACATCCTTTTCTCTCTCTTAGAGAAGTGTCTAAAGTGCCTAAAGTTAAAATAACCAAATACTTTAGCTCATTTTAGGCATTTTAGGCACTTTAGCGCACTTATTTCTTGAAATAAGTCTTAAACATCTCTTTGGCGATTGGGGCAGCACCGCTTCCCCCATGTCCCCCATGTTCTATGAGTATCGCCAGTGCCAAGCTGGGGTCTTCTGCAGGGGCGATGGCCACGAACCAGGCATGATCCCTAAATTCAACGGGAATATCAGACTTTTGCTCAAATTCCTCTTCTTTCTCCAAGGTAATGACTTGAGCCGTTCCCGTTTTTCCTGCAACGGTCAGCCCCTTGACTCGAGCCCTGCCTCCTGTACCACGGCGCTCATTAACCACCCCTAAAAGGGCGTCCTTAATCAGTTCCATGTTTTCCGGTTTGGCATTTATGCGATCCATCAGCGTAGGGGTGAACTGGTAAATTTTGTTGCCATCCTTGCCTACCCATTTAATGACCTTTGGTTGGTAAAGATGACCGCCATTGAAAATCCCCGAAATCATTCGGACCATCTGCATGGGCGTTACCAGTACAAAGCTCTGCCCAATGGCCATGGACACCGTCTCCCCTGTCTGCCATGGCACGCCCCACCTTTTCAGCTTCCAGCGACGGGTAGGAATGAGTCCTGCTTTTTCGGAACCCAGCTCAAACTCCGCCCGCTTCCCCAAACCCAACATTCGGGCATAACGGGCGATGGTGTCCACACCAAGCTGTTTTCCCAACTTGTAAAAATATACGTCACACGATTCCACCAGTGCCCGGTGAAAGGCGACCTTGCCATGCCCGTACTTTTTCCAGCAACGGTAGGTGTGGTTCCCTACCCTGAATTGTCCAGTGCAGAAAATTTCTTCCTCAGGATCAACGACCCCCTCCTCCAAGCCTGCCAGGGCCACTGCGATCTTAAAAACCGATCCAGGGGGATACTGTCCAGAAATGGGCCGATTCTGAAGGGGACTGTCTTTGCTCCTCATAATCTCGGCCCACTGTGTCCTATCCATACCGACGATAAACCAATTGGGATCATAAGCGGGGCTACTGGCCAGCGCAAGGATCTCACCATCCTTGGGATTCATGGCCACGATCGCCCCTTTCTTCCCCTTGAGCGCGTTTTCAGCCGTTATCTGCAGATCCTTATCGATCGTAAGCCACACATTCATGCCAGGAAGGGGTCGTTTTCGGGAGACCACTCGCAGTTTTCGTCCTGCCGCATCCACCTCCACTTGCGCTCCTCCCCTGAATCCATGCAAAGACCTCTGCCATTCCCCTTCCACGCCAGACTTCCCTATGAGGTCTCCCGGCCTGTTGTCTTTGTATTTCTCCTTGCCCAGTTGATGCTCGCTTATTTCCCCCAAATAGCCGATAAGATGAGATGCAAAGCTCCCAAAAATATAATATCTCTGGGGTTTCACCTGGACCATCACGCCGGGCAGGTTAAAGAGATTGGTTTCAACGATCGCCAGTTCATTACGAGAAACGTTTTTTTTGATGAGAACGGGTTTGAAGGGATACTTGTGAGATTCCTTGCCCAATTTATCCCGTACCGATTGTGGCTCAAGACCGATCAGCAAATTCAAGCTCTTTAAAAGCTGCTTCTGATCTTGGATCTGTTCAGGGATTATGTAGAGATTATAGGAGGGCCGGTTATCCACCAACAACTCTCCCCGGCGATCGAAAATCATCCCCCTAAAAGGTGGGATATCCTGGAGCTGAATCCGGTTATTCTCCGACTGAACTCTGTAGCTCGGCCCATTGAGTATCTGCAAAAACCAGAGCCTTAGCACCAAGACGGCAAAGACGGCAAAAACACATAGCGTTAGTATTCTTAGCCGCCTGTTGAAGACCTCGACTGAAACGGGGTCAAATCCTGAACTTCTCATCTGAAGAATCCTTCAAAGAGTGGAGTAATGGAGTATTGGAGTACTGGGTAATTAAGAGAAAAAAACCTCCTTCATCTTTACCCATCACTCCAATACTCCAGTACTCCGGTACCTCATTACTCCATGGGAATATGGGATCATATCTGGCTCTCCGAAGCTTCCCGTAAATCCTTTATCAGAAAATACTTCAATTGATTTAAGAGGTAAAAAACGAATGGTCCTAACAGGCCCGAACATGCAGCGGATGCAGCGAAAGCCCACAGCACTATGTAGGATATATGAATCTCCAGGGAAAAGATATTCAAGAAAGTGAACAACAAAATTCCTTTTAGTAGAACGGCCAGCGATATGATAATGATCTGACCTCTTGCGGAGCGGAGGTCTAAAAACCGAGATCCAAGATTCATGCACAGAAAAACGCTCAAATAGAGAAGTGTGAAGAGGCCCAGCAGACCCCCCGAGAAAACATCAACCAGAAGTCCTTGACTGAGCGCAAAGATACCCGACCCTGTCTCTCCATAAAAGACTAGGAGATAGGTCATGATTATGATCACAAGGTCCACATCAAAGAGACTAAGCCGGACATGGTTGAACAGATTCCCTTTGATGAGGACAAAAAAAAGGGATGCAAACCAGAGTAGGAGATACAATACTAATCTTTTTCTTCCTGTTGGCTGACTAATGGGTCCTCCTTCAAAATAACGAGCAGTTCTTCCAATTTTGAAAAATCCACCATAGGTCTCACTTTGATATCTTTAAACAATTCACCAGGGATGTTAACCACCTCCAGCACTTCTCCCACAGGAAGCCCTTTTGGATAGACGCGTCCCAGTCCTGAGGTAACCACTTTATCACCCACCACCACATCACTTGTCTTCAACATATAATCAAGTTCACAGAGCTTTTCGGATAATCCTTTCACAATCCCCTCATCCCTGGAGCGCTGTATAATGCAGTCCACTGCACTGTTTTGATCTATGATTAAAAGGACTTTAGAATAGTGGGGAGACACTGAGACCAGCCGGCCCACCACGCCGTCGGCATTCACCACGGGCATATTAACCTTTAGCCCGGAATTCTTCCCTTTATCAATGATAACCGATTGGAACCATCCGGTAGGGTCCCGGCCGATGACCTGGGCAGCCACGACGGGCCAGTTTATTGTTTCCTTGAACTGAAGGAGTTTTTGAAGACGTTCTTGTGTAGCCAGGGTTTCCTGATAGCGAGAATTTTCTATTCGGAGGGCTTCTATTTCCCTCATGAGCCGAGCGTTTTCATCGTGCACATTGACGAGATCAAAATACTTCAGCCAGATGTCTTCTATAATATTGATGGTTCCTTTGATGAGTTTCTGAAAAGGGGCGGTGACTTCAATAATGATCTGTTCAGCCGGATTCCATGATCCCTTCCCACCCAAGTTTGAGGAAAGCAGCAAGAGAGTTAAGAAGATGAAAATGATCCATATCCAGACTGTTGTGAACCTCTTTAACTTTGGCAATTATTCTTATCAACTCCAACCGTATAGCATTACTTGATCATAACCTCTTTTAATACGGAAATGCTGTCCAGGGCCTTTCCTGAACCGAGCACCACCGTGGACAAAGGATCTTCGGTGATCGTGATGGGAAGTTTTGTCTCTTCCCTTAAGAGGATATCCAGATTCTTGAGCAGGGAGCCACCCCCCGTCAGAACGATCCCTCTGTCCACAATATCTGCAGCCAGTTCTGGAGGGGTCTGCTCCAGGGCGATACGCACCGTCTCCACGATGGTTTCCACCTGTTCGGAGATAGATTTCCGCACCTCATCCGAATCTATGGTCAAGATCTTGGGTATACCGGTGACCAGATCTCGGCCTTTGACCTCTATGGTTTCCACTTGATCGCTGGGATAGGCATTTCCAATACTGGTCTTAATGATTTCAGCCGTGGACTGTCCTATGAGGAGATTGTATTTCCTCTTGATATGCTGCAATATGGCCTCATCCATCTTATCGCCGCCAACCCTCACAGACTTGCTATAAACAATCCCTGCCAAGGAGATGACAGCCACCTCTGTGGTGCCACCACCAATATCCACGACCATGTTGCTCGTGGGCTCGGTGATGGGCAATCCTGCGCCGATTGCCGCAGCCATGGGTTCCTCTATGAGAAAAACCTCCCTTGCCCCTGCCGATTCTGCGGATTCCCGAACTGCCCTTTTCTCCACTTGGGTGATGCCTGAGGGGACACAGATAATGATTCGAGGCCTCACAAGGGTTCTCCGATTGTGGACCTTCCTGATAAAGTGACGAAGCATGGCCTCCGTGATCTCAAAGTCTGCAATAACCCCATCCTTCATAGGACGAATGGCCACAATGTTCCCAGGCGTGCGCCCCAACATCATCTTTGCCTCTTTGCCCACGGCCAAAATTTTGGATCCACCCTTTTCATCCCTTCTCACAGCCACCACCGAAGGCTCACTCAGGACGATCCCTCTCCCTTTCACATAGACCAACGTGTTTGCCGTGCCCAGGTCAATGGCCAAATCGTTGGAGAACAAGCCCAGTATGGGATCCAATAACATTACGGTCTCCTTTCAAAAACATTGTGGATTTTCATTTACTTAGACAAACTAACTCGTGGAAATTATAGGGGTTGACATAAGCAAACGTAATTTATGCGCTTGACAAATTTTTAACCATATATTTTACTTATAAAGTTTATAGGAAATCAATCCAAAAAGTGATGTTAGTGGAATCATGAAAAGGACATATCAGCCGAGCAATATAAAAAGGGCCCGCACCCATGGCTTCAGGGCCAGAATGAGCACCAAGGGGGGTGCCAGGGTTTTGAAGCGAAGAAGAGCCAAAGGCAGAAAACGGTTAACCGTTTAGGCCAAGAGCATTTGATAAGAATGTATGACTTGAATGGCCCCTTTCACGTTTTCAAAAGACGAAAGGCTATTGAATCGAAGGGATTTTGTCAATCTAAATCAGTTAGGCAAAAGATATCAAACGGCCCATTTTATAGTCATTCTTAAACACAACGGGTTGGGCATTAGGAGACTTGGGGTAACCGCAAGTAAAAAGGTAGGGAATGCGGTAAAGAGAAACAAGGTAAAGCGGCTCCTTAGGGAATTCTTTCGATTGAACAAGACCCAATTTCCCCAAAGTTACGATATCGTCATTGTAGCAAAGAAGGGTGCCTATGGCCTGAATTCTAGGCAGATAAAAGAGGAACTAGGTGAGATTATTTTGGTTAAAAAGCTCCACGCGTAAGCTCAGATATTTACCCATTAGCCTAATTGATTTATATCGGAAAGTAATTTCTCCCTTTACATTTCCTTCCTGCCGTTTTTATCCCTCTTGCTCAGCGTATGCCCGCCTTGCCTTTGAAAAATATGGCATATGGAAGGGAGGGGCCAAGTCTTTGATCCGACTCTGCAAGTGCCACCCCTTTCATCCTGGAGGCTACGACCCTGTTGAATAGTTCAGCGTCTCGTAATTCCCATAATCTCCTGAAACGAAGGGCCTGCTCATAACGTCCGATATATGCCTCCAGCATGCCCGACCGCCATCTGGCAGACGGGGAGTGATTCCCGCCGGGGCGGAGCAAACTAGAGAGTAAACTAAATTGTCTTGAGACTGTCGAAAAACAGGCTTCTGAGAGGCTGACGGAAAATGTCCAGATGCAAGGCTTCCGAAATCCCGAGGAAAGAGGCGTACATAGCAGTACGCCGCAGTGACGAGGGATGAGGGTAACGCAGCAGATGGGCGTTTTCCGACAGCTTCTTTAGGAATCTAGGCTCCTGCCATCTTTAGCAACAGGAGATCCTTAGACTCCAATATTTCATACGGGTTTTTAAATGGAAAAAAGAGTCGTCATAGCATTTGTTTTGTCCATCTTAGTTATGCTGGTCTGGGCCCTCCTTTTCGCGCCAAAACGGCCAGAGGCGCCGCCGAAAGAAGAGGTGACCCAGGTGGAAAAGGAAAAAGCGGTCCCTCCATCAGTGGAACCCTCCATCTCCAAACCACCAACCCCTCCAAAGGAGGGCCCGAAAGTCCTTCCCTCTGTAAAGGAGAAGGAGATCGTGGTGGAGACCCCCCTCTATAGGGCGATTCTCACCAACACGGGGCCTGCCATAAAGAGTTTTAGATTGAAAAAATACCGCAAGACGCCGGAACCCCATTCTCCCATGATTGACCTGGTGCATCTGGGAAAGAGTGGGGAAGACTTCTTAAAGATCGACTTCAATCATGAATCAAACCCTGGATCCTACAAGGCCATTTACCATGTGGACGCTGAGTCCATATCCCTTAACCCGGCCTCTTCACCTCAAGATCTGGCCTTCAAAACTGTGAGACCTGACGGGGTATCCGTGAATCAAACCTTTCGTTTCTATCCTGACAAATACCAGATCGACTTGCTCGTAAGCCTACGAAATCAGTCTGAGAACCAGATTAAGGGGAATATCAGTGCCCACGTAAATAACATTCCAACCAAGGATCGTGGCCGTCTTTCATTTGTTGGGATGGCCCTTCTCTTAGATGGCAAGCTCAAAGAATTGGAGCCCAAAGACAAAGAGATCAAAGAGGAGAGGAACCTCTCTGGCCAGATCGGGTGGGTCGCTTATGAGGACGAGTATTTCATAAGCGCGATTGTTCCGGATAAGCAAGAGCAAGGAAGCTTCAAAGGAGGTCTGCTCCCATCAGGTGTGCTCAAAGGTATCTATATGACGCCCCCCATTTCTCTGGGCTCTCAAGAGCAAGCCTCCTCCCCCTTTACCCTTTACTTGGGCCCCAGGGAACTGAGCCTTCTGAAGCAGCAGGGAAAGCAGCTGGATTTGGCCATTAATTTTGGGTTCTTTGATATTATCGCCAGACCCATGCTTTTCGCTCTGCGCTTTTTTAACAAGTACGTGAATAACTATGGCGTCTCCATCATTATTATCACCATTCTGATCAAGATTCTATTTTGGCCCCTGACGCACAAAAGCTACAAATCCATGAAGGAGATGCAAAAACTTCAGCCATTGATGAAGAAGATAAGGGAAAAATATAAGCATAATAAGCAGCAGATGAACAAGGAAATGATGGCACTTTATAAGACCTATAAAGTGAATCCCATGGGGGGATGTCTGCCTATGGCCATCCAGATCCCTGTCTTTATTGCCCTGTATAATCTCTTTGGCAAGTCCATTGAACTGAGACATGCCCCCTTCATGCTCTGGATAAACGATCTGTCTGCGCCTGATCGTCTCTTCAGTTTCCCGTTTGAGATCCCTTTAATGGCTCCTCCTTACGGGATTCCGGTGCTTACATTGCTCATGGGAGCAACCATGTTTATCACGCAAAAAATGACCCCCATGACCATGGGGGATCCGACCCAGGCCAAGGTCATGCAGTTCTTGCCCCTTTTCT